>ODAI014354300.1_pt1 | contig 52773 bp, 40 predicted proteins | sample 1539321 | NCBI WGS metagenome assembly ODAI01 (sample SAMN02144231, study PRJEB22623) | gut metagenome | biome: sheep rumen | host: Ovis aries | place: New Zealand
AGCGGTTTTTGCCCCGAAAAAAGGCTTCCGCGCTATCCCTTCGGGCACGACGAACGCACTTGCTACGCCGTGTGTGCAGAATTTTTTTCGGTTCAAAAATCGCTTCCGCCAATTTTTCTGCTGCACTACGGAAACTCGAAATTGAGCCTAATAGGTAAATCTTACCATATTTTTTAAACAAAGAAAATGTCAATTTGCGTTTGACCACTTGCCTTTTGTCTTTTGCTATACTTTTTCCATGAATAAGAAAAGTCAGCTTATAGCGATAATTAAAAATTACCGCATGCTCATAGCAGCCCAAAAGGATATTTCTGCAAATGTCTACAGTTTTTGCAGCAACATTGAAGTTGGCATGAATTTTATTCAGGAATATTGCAGTTCCGCATTTTCTTCGCCCGAAAAAAAATCCCCCAGGCAAAAAAGAATTCCTTCCCAGGCATCTTTTTCTGAGCTAGTAAACACTTTCCGTGAGCATAAAAAAATGACCAACGTGGAACTTTACAAAAAAGCAAACGTTAGCAAGCAGGTTTATTCAAACATAATTTCCGGCAAGGTTTTTCCTAAGAGGGAAACGGTTATAGCCATTGCATTTGCCCTTGGCCTTACTTTTGAAGAAACGGAAAAACTTCTGGCTTCGGCAGGGCACTCTTTTATACCGGACGACACTTTTAGCCGCATTGTAAAAGAATGCATCCTTCTGGAAAAAAGCATAGAAGAAACCAATGCCCAGCTGGACAAGGCAGGCCTTTCGCTTTTGGGGAACATTGTAAAATAATGCCGGCGGGCTTAAACGCAAGGAGATTTACCTTATGAAAAAGATTACTTTGGTTGCAGGACTTTTGCTTTCTGCCTTTGTGCTGTTTGGGGCAATTGGATGCTCAGGCGGTGGCGGCGGAGGCTCTGATGATGACGGCGTAAGCTATTCAAGCGGTTCTGGAAGCAGTGGCTCGGGAAGTGGCTCTTCTTCTGGCGGTTCTGGAACAAGTACTTACACTTCTGTTGCAGGTGGAACTTTTAAGTATATAAGTCCATTGGCGGCATCATGGCAATCATACACTTTTAACGCGAACGGAACTTATGTATTCAATGTTAGCACAGGAGAAACTTCTACTGGCACATGGACAGCAGAAGGAACAACTATTTACATTAACAGTATACCGTTTACTGCAAATTCATCATTTACCCAAATATCAATGAGTTCTGCGCAAGTATTCACCCGCCAGTAATACTGCATTTCCAACAGTAATGCTTCGTTGCACCAAGCATTACTGTCTTATGCATATTTAGCAAAAAAAGCACGGCCGGGATTGGAGGGGCGGGCGAAAGCCCGTTGCCGCGAAGCGGTAATGGAGCCGAAAGGCGCAACCCCGGAAAGCCCATAAAAAAATGGCAAGATGTTCTTTAATGAAATATTTGTCCGACAAAGAAAGTGCCGCAAAAAAATTCATGAAAATTTTATTTTAATTGTCAAATATGTTTTCTAGTGCTATCCTTATTATATGAAGATAAAATTGCGCTGGCGTTTGTGCGCCCTTTTTGCTGGCACGGTCCTTTTGTTTTGTGCACTGGCTGCGTGGCTTTATGCGCCAAAGAAACTGAAGCTTACATTTGATGCCGCCTATTACTGGACTACAAAGCAATTTGATGCCACCCCCTGGCTTTACCGTGAATATGCGACTGGCCACAAGTATTTTTTGTACCTGCCGGAAAAATACAGGAATGACAAGGACAATGAAGCTGCAAAGATTCCCCTGATTGTAACCTTCCACGGTTCCATGGAGCAGGCTAAGGCTATCTCTTATGCAAGGCCCTTTATTTCGGAGGAATTCCAGCGCGACATTTACCCGGAAGGCTGTGCGGTTCTGGCAGTGGTTGCGCGGATTGGATATTTTACAGACCCCCACAGCATGAGCCTTTTGATTCAGAGCGTCCTTTTTCAAAACAAGTGCATTGACCCGACAAACATTGTAGGCTGGGGATTTTCCCAGGGGGCAAAGTATGCGGTTGAGCTTGCCTGCTACGAGCCTCATCTTTTTAGGGGCGTTATTTCTGGCAGTGGCTTTTATCAGATGTCTTTGAAGGAACTTTTGACGGTTCTGCCGGTCAATTTCTACTTTGCTACTTCGGAAAACGACAAGGGCATTTTTGAGCAGGGAAGTCCCACCGGCAAGAGGTGCGCCTTTTGGTGCAGGAATTCGCGCTATGTTCAGTACAAGTCCCGCTACCACTTCCACGTTGAGCTAAAGGATAAAACCGGGCGCGGAGACGAGACTGCCTTTGACTGGATTAAGTCGGTTGTAAACAAAAATTGAAAAAGTGCCCCCCCTGCGTAATTAAATTTATCTTAAAAAGCTTTTTTTCTTAAATTCTGCTTGCCCTTTTCCGATTATGTGATATACTTATCTATATATAATGTCAAAAAGTTAACTAAAACTGTTGTGCCAAATCGAGGTAAAAAATGAAGTTAACGGCTATAAAAATTTGTGCTGCTGCAGTAGGTTGCTTTGCTGCATTATGTATTGTCAATATTTCTTCCCGTGCATTGTTCAGAAAAAAAGCCAAAATTGACTTGGAAACCGTTGCGCAATTAAAGCTTGCAGAAATTGAAAAATATCTCTTGCCGGAACGAATGCTTGCCTTGCAACTTGCAAAATCTCCCGCAGTTATTGATTACATGTCACAGCCAGATGACCCGGAAATTGTAAGTTTGGCGCGCCGTGAATTTGCAGCCTTCCAGGACTCTTTTGCCTCACACCGTACCTTCTGGATTTCGGACACAGACCTTAAGTACTATTCCAACATGGAATTCATCTACAATCTTGACAAAAAGGATCCTGCAAACGACTGGTTCCAGGCAACCATAGACGCAAACCTTCCCTTTCAGTTTTACGTAGACTATGACATTGGTTTAAAGAAGACCTACATGTGGGTAAACGTTCTTGTTTACAACCAGGCTCATAAAGTTACCGGCATAACAGGAACCGGTATTGAAATTTCAGATTTTGTCGCAGACATGTATAAGACGCTTATCAAGGGCTGCACAATGTACATGTACAACGGCGACCGCGAAGTATCCGCATCTCCAGACGTAACGGACCTTGAAAAAACAGCTCTTATTACTTCCGTTCTGCCGGAACTTGACGGCGACATAGACCTCTTTCCTAAGGAAAACACCATTCATTCAACTGCCCGCGGTGAATACCTTATAGTCCCTGTTGATTCCCTTCGCTGGCACATGGTCTTGTACAAGCCCTTCACATTCAGCGATTTTATGTCAAATGCAATGTTCCCAATTTCCGTAATACTGCTTCTTGTAATAGCCCTGCTGGTAATTTTTACAATGCGGAACATCTTCAACCCTATTATGGAAATCCGCTCAACCCTGCACGACATTGCAAGCGGAGAGGCAGACCTTACCAGCCGTCTTAACACCAACATCAACACACCTTTCAAGGCCATACATGAGATTGTAAACGGATTCAACGCATTTATGGAAAAGCTGAATTCTATCATCGGTGAACTTAAGCTTTCCGGCCAGCGCCTTAGCCAGGTACAGGACGACATGAAGCAGAGTGTTCAACAGACATCCGATTCAATGACCAACATCCGCCTTAGCATTGATAACGTTCAGTCACAGATTTCTTCCCAGGCAACTGGCTTTACGGAAGCGGCGGCGGTCGTACAGGAAGTTACGTCCAACATTTCTACACTCAACAAGATGATTGACTCCCAGAGCCTTAGCATTCAGGAATCTTCTACGGCAATCGGAGGCCAGATTCAGCGCATAAGCAACATAAGCCAGTCCATGAAGGAGCTTACGGAATCATTCAACCAGCTTGACAGTGCAACACAGAACGGTATGGAAAAGCAGAAGCATGTAAACGAGCGTATTGCCCAGATTGAAGAGCAGTCACAGATGCTTCAGACTGCAAACAAAGCTATTGCATCCATTGCCGGACAGACAAACCTTCTTGCTATGAACGCGGCTATAGAAGCGGCTCACGCTGGTGCTGCAGGACAGGGATTTGCTGTTGTTGCAGACGAAATCAGAAGCCTTTCCGTAACTTCATCCACACAGTCAAAGACTATCGGTACCCAGCTTAGGAACATTCAGGAAAGTATCAAGGAAATTGTAACCGCTTCCCAAGCTTCTAGCGACGCATTCCTTGGTGTATCACAGCGCATTCAGTCAACCAACGGAATCGTACACACAATGCAGGCTTCTCTTGAAGAGCAGCAGGCAGATTCAAAAGAAGTTGTTTCTTCGCTCTCACTCATGGACAACAACACTAAGGAAGTTCGCAACGCATCCATGCAGATGGCGGAAGGAAGTGCCCAGGTACTTGATGAAATGAACCGTTTGCGCAACAGTGCAGAAGCCGTCCGCACAAGCATATTGGAAATGTCGGAAAACGCACAGAGCATAGTAAAAAGCGGTGCCGCTCTGGATGAAAGCGTTACCCGCATGAACGAAAGCGTTACCCAGATTGGCAGCGAAATAAACAGTTTTAAGACGGAATGAGTATGAAAAAATTTGTCGGTTACGAAAAGGGTGTTGATTTAGGAGGCTGGCTTTCCCAGTGTTCAGAATACACTACGGAGCATTACAAGACCTACATTAGCGAAAAAGATTTTGCCGTAATTGCAGGCTGGGGCTGCGACCACGTGCGCCTTCCCGTTGACTGGCAAATTTTTCAAAAAGAAGACGGCTCTTTAATAGAGGAAGGATTTGGCTACGTAGAAAATGCAATTCAATGGGCAAAAAACAACAAGCTGAACCTTATTTTAGACTTGCACAAAACCCTTGGCTATTCCTTTGATGCAGAAATTGCCAAAAACAATTTTTTTGACCAGCCAAAACTTCACGAGCATTTCTATACACTCTGGACGGAATTTTCCAAGCGCTTTGCAAAAAACGAAAGCATGCTATCCTTTGAACTTTTGAACGAAGTAACGCTTCCTTCCTACAGCAACGCTTGGAACAAAATAGCAGCCCACGCAATACAAATAATAAGAAGCTTTTCTCCTACCATAAAGATTTTGCTTGGCGGCTACTGGAACAATTCAATTGACGCGCTAAAAGATTTGGACAAACCCGCTGACGAAAACATTGTCTACAACTTCCACTGCTACGACCCGCTTTTGTTTACCCACCAAGGCGCACCCTGGGTTGCAAACATGCCGCACGACTTCCACCTGGAATATCCAACCACCTTCAAGAAGCACAACGATGCGGCTCGTTCTTTTGGCATGACGGATTTTATTACCCCAACTGATGACGAAAACAAACGCTACGACAAAGATTTCTTTATTCAGAAATGGCAGGCAGGTCTTAACGTTTGCAAGGAACGCGACATTCCAATCTACTGCGGAGAATACGGAGTAATAGACCGTGCCAGCCCGGAAGACACGCTTGCTTGGTACAGGGACATTCACGCAGCATTTGTTGAATGTGGAATTGGCCGTGCAGCATGGTCCTACAAGCTTATGGACTTTGGTCTTAGCGACGACCGCATGAAGGGTGTAATTGGCGAAATAATCAAGCTTCTGTAATAAGCACAAAATTGATTTCCGTGTATGCTCAAATTTTTGTTCAAGTTTTTGCATTGAAAAAAAAGCCTGAGTGTGTATAATATTAAAAATGAACCAAGACTCAAATTCCAACAATGCAAATATAGATCTTGCGCTGTATTTAATTCCGGTAACTCTGGGCAGCGCCAACGAACAAGTGCTTCCTTCCTACAACTTGGGCATCATCAAAGAAATAAAATATTTTATCGTGGAAAACAAAAAATCGGCAATACGTTTTTTGGTTAGCCTTAGCAAAGAAATTGACATTGATTCACTAACTTTTTATGAACTGAATGAACACACTGACCTTAAAAGTATAGGAAACTATCTGGAACCCCTGCAAAAACACAAGCAGCCGATGGGCGTTATTTCCGAAGCTGGATGCCCGGCAGTGGCAGACCCGGGAGCAGCTGTTGTTGCAATGGCACACAAAAAGCACCTTAAGGTTGTTCCGCTAACAGGCCCCTCTTCCATAATTCTTTCCGTAATGGCAAGCGGATTCAACGGACAGAGCTTTGCCTTTAACGGCTACCTTCCTGTAAAAAATGACGAGCGTGCAAAAAAGCTAAGGCAGCTGGAAAGCCGCGCATGGAACGAAGATCAGACCCAGCTCTTTATAGAAGCCCCCTACCGCAATGCAAAAATGCTGGAAACAATTATAAGGGTTTGCAAAAAGAACACCATGCTCTGTATTGCAAGCGGTCTTACCTGCCAAAATGAATTCATCAAAACCCAGTCTGTAGAAGAGTGGAAAAATTTTAATGCGGAAACGATTCAAAAAGTTCCGGCAATATTTTTACTTTTTAAGGAAATGATTAAATGCTAAACAAGACAATCGCACTTATGGGAATTAAACACTGCGGAAAATCCACCCAGGGAAAAATCCTTGCAAAAAAAATGGGAAGCGACTTTTACGATACGGATGAAGTGATTGCTGAACAGACGGGAAAAAGTCCGCGCCAAATTTATACAGAGTCCGGGGAAGAAGGATTCAAGACCGCAGAAAAAAATGCCTGCCAGTTTGTAGCAGAAAAAATCATCTCTTCAAAGACACCGGCTGTAATTGCAACCGGCGGTGGAATATGCAACAATTCCTTTGCCCTAGTTGAACTTAAAAAAGTAAGCACATTTGTTTTCCTTAATTCACAAGAAAAGATTGCCGCAAAAAGAATTCTTTCAGAAGTAAAAATAGAAGAAGACGGAAGCCTTAGCAACATGCCTGCATACATAGCAAAAAAAAATCCGCACTCCCTTTCCGAAGTGCGGTCTATCTTCCATGAATTTTTTGAAGAACGTGTGCGTATGTACAAGGGCATAGCAGACTTTTCCGTTACCATGAAAAACGCAAGTAAAAGCATTAACACGGAGCAGATTCTTGCAGCGCTAAAGAACAAGGGCATCATTCAAGACTAAGGTCCAGACTGAATCAATGCCCCCTTCCGCGCAAATCAACCGCAAGAACAGCCACAGCCTTCGCCGCCGTCTCCACAACCACAGCCTCCGTTGCCGCAAGAGCCACCGCATCCTCCGCCGCAACCACCACAACCGCCTCCACAGCTAAAGTTAAGCTCTTCTTCCGTTGCATCGCGGACAGAAACAACTTCTATCTCAAACTGAAGCTTTTTTCCTGCCAGCTGATGGTTTGCGTCTACGGTAACAGAATCCGGTCCGACCTTTTTTACGGTAACAATCCTGGAGCCAGCCAAGTCTCCTGCGTGGAACTGCATACCCTCTTTTATTTCTGCATCAGTTGCAAAATTTGAGCGGGGAATGTCCATTACAAGGGAAGCATCCCATTCACCGTAGCCGTCCTTTGGTTCAACAAGTACAGAAACTTTATCGCCAGAAGACTTGCCTTCCAGTGCATTTTCTATCTTTGGCAAAAGGAATCCCTTACCCTGAATGTATTCCAAAGGTTCCATTCCTTCCGTTGAATCAATGAGGGCTCCGTCTATGTCTTTTAAAACATAATGAATGTTAACAACTTTATCGCTTTGAATAACCATATTAAACTTCCTGAACAACTTCTACAATTTCTGGAACTGTTTCCTTTAAGTAGCGTTCAATTCCCATCTTTAGCGTCATCTCGGAAATTGGGCATGATCCGCATGCTCCTGTAAGGCGAATGTGAACTTTATTTTCTTCATCAATGCTTATGTATTCCAAATCACCGCCATCTGCATTCAGTTGGGGACGAAAAGCTTCCAATGTTTCCTTTACTTTTTCTTCAAGACTTTGATCTGCCATAGCGGACTCCTAAATTAATTCTGTCTGTGATTGATTAAAAGATAGTAAAAAACAAAGGATTATTCAAGTATTTTTTTTGCAACCTGAACCGGGGAATCCTTGTAGTACAAACCGGCGTACACTGTGGCATACCCAAGGACATAGCGCCCATACTGTCTTGTCTCGGAAAAAGGCAGGGTCTCCAAAAACAAATCGTTGGGCAAATCATCCATGCCAAAATTCAAGTCGGCACTTTTTTGCCATGAACGGACGTGTCCAATTCCACCGTTGTATGCAAAGAGCGACAGTATTTGTGAACCTTTCAAGCGGCCAATAAGCTCCGAAAGGTAATATGTGCCAAAGCGAATGTTTATGTCCGGATCGTTCAAATCATAAATCTGAATCTTTAACTTTTTTGCAATGTCTCCAGCGGTGCTTTCCATAAGCTGGGTAAGTCCGTTTGCTCCTGCATTGCTCTGTATGGTTGGGTCAAAAAAACTTTCCGCCCGGATAAGTCCCAGAAGCAAATATTCATCAACACCATAATCTTGGCAGTGTTTTTTTACGCAGTCATAAAAAGCACGCGGATAGGCAAGCTGCCAAAGTTCAGTTGGAGGGGTGCCCTCGCTCCTGTTAAGCTTCTTTGCCGCAACCCTAAGGCTCTTTGTGTAATAAGAATTGTCCGTTGTACCGTAATCGTAAAGCGCCTGGGCAATTTTTAGCACGCAGTCAGTTCCTATCTCTTCGTAGTGATTTTCCCATTCAGCATAGATGTGCTCAACAAGGCCAAAATCCGCATAGCCGTTAAGCAAAAGTTCCTCGTCCTTGTTGGCAACAAATGAATCGTCACTCCGCAAGACCGCAAAGCACTTCTTTACTTCTTCATCGCTAAGACCAAGCCTGTAAGCCGCAAGAATTCTGTAATAAATGCTTGTGTCGGAATCCAGGGCCTTTTCAAAGAATTTCTTGGCAGCTTCTTCGCTTTTTACACCGTTCACTTTTAAAAGCCCTGTCTGGAACAGCCTTGCCGTTACATAGCTGTACTTGGCCACCACTTCCTTGCTTGCAAAAGTTTCTATTGACGTTGCAGTCTGATAGTATGCAAACCAAACATGGCGCGAAAGCATGCGCAAAGAAAGCGTGTCAAAAAAATCATCATAATAATTTGGGTCACGGATGGAAGGGCCGTAAGTCTTTACCGCTTCAAGTGCATCCTGGATTGAAATCTTTAGCTTTGAATTTAGGAAATACCAGAGGGCACTGTCATAAGAAGCGTCATCCCCAGCGCACTCCATTGCCTTAAGATAGTCGGCACATGCCTTGTCCGGATATTTTGTATCTTTGTCGTAAATGCGGGCTGCATAAAAGTAGGCATTGTAAACGGCATCTTTTGGAAGAGACTTGTCTTCTGCCAAATCATGCATGAACTGGGCATTTGTGCTATTGTTGTTTGAACCGTAAAGATAGGTCTTTCCAATATCGTTAACAAGCTGGGGTGTAAGGCTTTCTTTTTGGGAACAAATAGCTTCTATGTCTGGAATTGAATTTGCATAGTCATAGGAAAAAACTTTCTTTCTGAATTTTATTACAGGAAAAGCATCCGGTGAAATTTTAAAGTCTTCCAAAAATTTTGAATGCTGCTTTGAATACGGCCGGCTTGTAAACCAGCGGGTAAATTCATCAGAAAAAGTTGAAGATGCCTGTTTGTAAAGGGCCGCACACCTGTAATAGGAAAGTTCATTCAGGCATTTTGAAATGTCCGTGTTTTGGGTTAAATCTACAATCAGCTTGAATTCGCCTTTTTTAAAAAGACCATGCACGTAGAGCAAAAGTGAATCATCATCAGGATATAAAGTGTAAAGCTCATGCAGGGTAAAAAGATTTTCATCAATGGAACCAAGGGAAGACAAAAGTTCCAGAGAGTGGCGCTTTATTAAAGGCGAAGCATTTTTTATGCTTTTTCTAAGCAACTTCTTTGCCTTTGGATAATTGTTTTCGTCCGCTTGCTTTAAGGCTTTAAAATAGAATGCATCGTTTCCGTATTCAGAAGAAAGAGAATCGCTTGCCCCGCAAGAACAGAAGCAAGCTGCGGCAGAGAAAAGTAAAACAAGCGACAGAACTTTACGGTTCATCAATAGCAAGCCAGCCTATTCAGACGGAATCAAGATTGTGCTTCCGGCCTGGATATAATCAGGATTCTTGATGTGGTTATGATCTGCAATGTGCTGGTAACGCCACGGTGTCTTGTAGTAGGCATTTGAAATATCCCAAAGGGTGTCGCCCCAAACAATCTTGTAGCGGATATCGGGGGCATTCCTTGAAGGACGTGCCGGCTTTTCCGGAACAACCTGCTGAGGTGTGGTTGCAATAACGATTTCGTTTTCCTTAGCAGGAACAACTTCTTCTTTTGCCTTTGAAGTAGACGCAGGTGTTTTTTCTGCAGCATCCTTTTTCTGTGGAGGAGGCAAAGCTTCTCCTGCGTTGTGTGTCTGGTCGGCAGAAGATGTTGACTCTGAAGAGCCGACTTCTTTTGAAGAATCGCTTTCTGTAGAAGAATCGGCCTGCAAGCTTGCAGACTCGTCTTCTGTTCCAGTCTTTTCTGACGATGTAGACTTTACACCAGCTTCACTTTCTGTTTTTGCTATGTGCGTTTCTGTTTTTCTGTTGAATATATTAATCTTTGACGGAATAACAAAGAGAACGAGCAGTGCGCCAAGTATACAAATTATTGAACATACTACGCAAACAATAACCGGCAGCGCAGAACCGCCTTCCTTGTCGTCATCTTCATACGAACTATTTCCCCTGAGAGTCTCCTTGTCATACAAGCCTTCAAACATATTGCTCTGTGGGGCATAAGAATTTGCTGAAGAACTGTCTTCTGCTTCATCAAACAAATCGTAATCGCTCACTTTCTTATCTCCGGAATCTTCATAAAAGTTTTGGCTGGCAGGCGAGTCAGATACAAATTCTGGAACCGTAAATTCCGTACCTTCGTTGGCATCGGATTCCTCTCCAAAATTTGGATCGTCAAAGTCGGGAAGGTCCATTACTGTCTCTGATGAATCCGGGATAGATTTTACCGCTTCATCAAAGTCGGAAACTTCCGGTTCGGGGAGGTTTTCTTTCTGGGAAAGGGCAGAAGTAATGTCAACATCTTCTATGCCGGTTGGCTCAAGGTTGTCAAAATTGGGAAGGTCGTATGCATCTTTTGTTCCTGCCGCAAGAACTGCTGAACTGTCCAACTCGGTGAACGACGTTTTTCTTTCCGCAACAGAAGGCTCAGGCTCTTCTTGGGAAATTGTTTTTTCTGAAATTGTTTCTTCAGGAACGCTATCTTCTGAAACAGCATATTCTGGAACCGTAAAGTCGCTTTCATCCGCAACATCAGGAACATCCGTAACCGCTTCGGAAGCAAGTGGCTCCTCTGCTACAGTCTCTTCCGCTACAGTCTCCTCTGCAGAAGGATATTCATCAGCATCATCAAAATTGGGAAGACCAAAATCTTCTGTTGCCAAAGATGACGTGTCTCCAAAATCCGACAAATCCAAATCAGGCAGCGTTGCTTTTACAACTGTTTCCTGGGGTGCCTTTGGCGTAAGTTCCGGAGATGTTTCTGGCGGAGTAAAATCCGGCAAGTCCAAGTCTGCGCTAACAGAATGCTCCTCTGATGGGGCATCCTGCTCTACCACGGAAACTTCTTCCTGCGCTTCATTTGAACCGTCTTCCACAAGAGTTTCTTCCGTCTCTTCGTGAATGGGCATGTCTCCTGCAATCGAACTGTGGTCGCCAAGATTCTGCCTGGTAGACTGTACAATTATTCTGTCTGCGTTTTCCGCATCGCCTTTTGTCTTTAGTATGGATTCCAAATTGGGAAGCTCAAAGTCAAAGTCTTCATCGGAGAAGCTGTCGCTGCCTTCTTCCACGGAAGGTTCCTGCTCTTCCAAAACAGTGCCCGACTCTTCCATAACGGACGGTGCCTCAAAAAAGTTGTCCGCATTGTTTGCCTCGCCAGCATCTGTATAAGTGGAATTGTCCTGGGGCATAAAATTAAGATCTTCTTCCGTAGCAAAAATCTCTGATTCTGGCTTTTCTTCGGTAAGTGTGAAGGTGGACGTGTCTAAGATTGAATTTCCTTCGCTGTCCTTTAAAATCGTGTCTGATTCGGCTTCCGGTACAAAGTTTTTTAAGTCTTCTGCACTGGCAAAAATCTCTGTCTCCGGCTTTTCTTCCGTAAGTGTGAAGGTGGACGTGTCTAAGATTGAATTTCCTTCGCTGTCCTTTAAAATTGAATCCGAATCGGTCATTCCGTTCTTTAAAACTGAATCAACGGCATCTATGTCAGAAAGGGCGTCTGCCGTTGTAGTGTCTATGTTAAAGTTTGCGGGCTCGCTCCTTTCCACTTCAGTCCTGCTAACAAGGGTTACATTTGTGGAAGTGGCCTTTCCAGTTTCCGGGTCGCGGACTTCTGCCTGCAAATGGTTGTTTTCATCTACGCTAAGGTTTAGGTGAAGGCTTGGAATTCCGTTGGGATGCGGCTTTAAATTTGAAATTTCCAAAGTGTCTACATATTCTGCGTCTTCCATGGAATCTGTTTCGGAGCGGTATAGGTCAATCTGAACTTTTGTCTGATTATCCTGAACTGTGGTAACGTCTAGCGCTTTTTTTTCTACGCTTCCGTCTTTCATAATTGGATAAAATGAGCCATCAGCAAGCTTGATTCCAATAGATTTCATTATTAATTCCTTAGCTTTAGAAATTCTTCCTTAAAATATCGGTTATTTTAAGAAACTTTATTAGACCAGTTCAACCTGTAGCACGGTTCACCCCTTTGGCAACCCTCCAGAATGAACCATGACTTTAAGCAACTGGCATTCCCTCTTGCTAAAACTTAGTTGCTAAAACTAAAGTCAGCAGTATATTTCAGTTCATTCACAACTTCGCCGAATTTGCGGGAAACTGAATACTTGTAAACCTTCTGTGGATTGCCCTTTGCGTCGTTGTTGTAAATTACGCGCTCAAAAAGATTTCCCTGCCCGTCAAAAGACTGGATTTCTTTTACGGCACCAGTTGTCCTTTCGTAGACATAGCACTGCTTTGTAGAAGGATGTCCTGCACCTTCCCAAACTTCAACCTGGGAAATTTTTCCGTCATCCGTGTAGCGTGTAAGCGAAAGGCGGTCAAGGCTTCCGTCTGCAAAATAGAGGAATTCTTCTACCGGGCGGCCTGTTGCGGGGTCAAGCTTTGTTACTGTGCGCTCAAGAAGGGCTCCTGCTCCGCTGTAATATGATTCGGTTATTTTTCCTGCCTCGTACTTGTAGATTGTCTTACCAGCAAGAACATTTTCTGCATTGTATTCTGATTCAGAGACAAGGTTTCCGTCTGCGCCATATTCCTTTATGGACTTCCAAATAAGCTTCTGGTTTGCATCGTAGAAACTAGAAGCCTCCAGTTTACCAGCGGCATTGTAGGTAAATACGGTCTTGTCCACCAGCATTTCCTTGTTTTCCGCAGAATCGGATGCTTTTTTTACGGTGTAGCTTGCAACTTCCACTTCCTTTCCGTTCTTGTATGAATGAATATGCTTTACGGTAGGGGTGCGGAAATACTCCCCGAATTTTGAAATAACGGCATAATCCGTCTTTGTATAAGAATTTACGCGGGATGCAGGCACAATGCTTTCTGTGTCAAATGCAAAGACTGCACAAGCAGCAAAAGCTCCTAAAGCCAATAATATAACTTTCTTCATTAAAATTCCTCCGTTTGGCCTAAAAACAATTATACTATACAATCGGTATTTTGTCTTTAGAGTATTAAGTAAAGAAGAGGAAAACAATTTTACACTGAATTCCAGTCGGTATTGTGGAGAATGTCCGTTGCCGCAAGGCGTATTTTTTTGACCGATTCGCTGCCGCTTATCTGGGTTTTCTGAATAAAGCCTATGTCGTAGCAGCCCAAGGCATTTCCTGCACTGTGGCATATAAAACCTTCGCGGTAGGGGCCGTTTTCAAGAACAATCTGGGGGACAAGGCCTATGCCAAGACCAAGGGCAGCAAGGGCCATAACCGCTTCGTTACCCTCCGCCTCTGCCGCAACAATGGGCTTAACATTCCGGCTCTTTATCCAAGAGTCAAAGCGGGAACGGGCAAGACCAGCCTTTGGAAGAATAAGGGGAACAGATTCAACTATGTCCTGGGGACTGCCAGAAACCTTTACATAAGGCCCGGAAGAACCAGCCGCAAAGACAAGCGGACTTTTCCTTACCGGTATGCAGTCAAAAGCGTCTATACGCGCATCAGAAATGGCCGCAACAGCAAGCTCCGCCCTACCCTGCCTTATAGCATCAGGGGCAAGGGCAGGATCTCCTGTTTCCACGCTAAGCCTTACCTCCGGGTACTTTGCATTCAGCCTTTTTACAAAGGGAGGCATTATTGTGTAGCAGGCAGTAACGCTCGCAAAGACGTGCAGGGTTCCCCTAACAAGATTGTCCTTGTGCCTAAAGCCTTCCATCAGTTCATTCTGTTCTGCAAGGCATTTCTTTGCAAAAGCAGCAAATTTCTTTCCGTCTTCTGTTAAAGAAACATCGTGTCCTTCGCGGTCGCAAAGAGTAACGCCTGTTTCCGTTTCCAAGCGGTTCACAAGACGGCTAAAAGCGGAAGGGCTTAAGTTTACCTTTTGGGCAGACTTTGTAAAATGAAGGGTAGAAGAAAGTTCCAAAAAAGCGTTCAGTTCAAAAAAATCCATTTTTAGTCCTTCTTTCCTTTGGACAGGCTTCTGTTAAAAAGGCATAAGTCGCTAATTATGCAGTCGCCGCATTTGGGTGAACGGGCAGTGCATGTATAGCGTCCGTGCAGCAAAAGCCAGTGGTGGGCGTTCAAGAGGTATTTCTTTGGCACCCGCTCCAAGAGAGAAAGCTCCACTTGCTCTGGGGTAGAACCAGAAGCAATGCCTGTTTTGGGACAGACGCGCAAAAGATGAGTGTCCACAGGCATTGTGGGCTGGTTAAAAACTGCATTAAGCACAACATTGGCGGTTTTTCTGCCAACTCCGGGGAGGGACATAAGTTCTTCCCTGGATTGCGGTATTTCTGAATTGAATTCTTCTATTAATTTTTTGCTTAGGGCAAGAATATGGTCTGCCTTTGAATTGTAGAGCCCTATTGATTTTATGTATCCGATTAAGCCGTCGCGCCCCAAGGCAAGCATCTGCTTTGGGGTCTTTACCTTTTTGTAAAGAGGAGCCGTGGCAGCATTTACGCTTTTGTCCGTAGCCTGAGCCGAAAGCACCACGCTTACCAAAAAGCAGTAAGGGTTTGGCGCAAGAAGCTCAGGCTTTGGGAAAGGATTTTGCTGCTCCAGCCTGGAAAAGACAACTTCCATTTCCTTGGCTGTCAAAAGTTCTTTTTGATTCTTCAAGTTGGCCTCTAATTCCGTATGCAGAAAAAAGCGCGGCAGGCACTGGAGGGGCCCGCCAAGGGCGGGTTGCCAAAGGCAATGGAGGGGGCAGGGACCCCGGAACCCCGCAACGAAGTTTCAAGCGACCCCGCAAGCGCCACACACAAGGCACAAAGGGCAGCAGAAGAAATGCCCAGGAATGCAAATTCAAGTGCCGCCCAAAAAACTAAAATTCCCTAAAACTACTTTATTTCCGCAAGAAGTTCCTTTACCTTGTCCGTCTTTTCCCATGGGAATTCACTGCGGCCAAAGTGTCCGTAACTTGCGGTTGCGCTGTAGATTGGGCGCTTTAGGTCCAAAGTCTTTACGATTCCGGCAGGAGTGCAGTCAAAGACCTTCTTTACAGCCTCAACAATCTTTGCTTCTGGAACTTTGCCAGTACCGAATGTTTCCGCCATTATGCTAACCGGGAAAGGAACGCCGATTGCATAGGAAAGCTGAATCTCGCAACGCTCTGCAAGGTCTGCCGCCACGATGTTCTTTGCAATGTAGCGGGCCATGTATGCAGCCGAGCGGTCAACCTTGGAGGGGTCCTTACCGCTAAAACATCCGCCGCCGTGCCTACCCATACCACCATAAGTGTCTACGATAATCTTGCGTCCCGTAAGACCAGAATCTCCTACCGGGCCTCCAATGCAGAACTGGCCGGTTGGATTTACAAAGAACTTTGTCTTTTCATCCAAAAGCCCTGTAGGTTCAAGGACAGGCTTAATCAGCTTGGATATTATAGTAGACTTTATCTCGTCATAAGAAATGCCTGGGTCATGCTGCTGGGACAAAACAACAGTGTCAATGTGGACAGGCCTGTGTCCCTCGTATTCAAGAGTAACCTGAGCCTTTGAGTCCGGGCGGAACCAATTAATAGAACCGTTTTTCCTAAGCTCCGCAGACTTGAGCATAAGCTTGTGGGCATAGGTAATAGGTGCTGGCATAAGCTCTTCCGTTTCCTTACAAGCAAAACCAAACATCATGCCCTGGTCACCGGCACCCTGCTGTCCTGAATATTCAGCCAAGCCCTTTCCAACAACGCCCTGGTTTATGTCCGCAGACTGGTTGTGAATCATGTTGAGTACAGCCATAGACTTATAGTCCAGACCGTAATCAGGATTTGAATAACCTATTCTCTTTGCAACATTGCGCGCAACTTCCTGAATGTCTACATAAGCCTGTGTGCTTATCTCGCCGCCAACAAGAATCAAAGCCTGGCAAGCAAAAGTTTCTGCCGCAACATGGCTTTCCGGATCCTGGCGCAAACATTCATCAAGAACGCCGTCGCTAATCTGGTCGCAAAGTTTATCCGGATGGCCTTCACCAACGGATTCTGAGGTAAATAGATAATGTGTGGGATTTAAATTGTTGTCCATTTTGGACCTCCTCTTTAGCAAATTTTTTCCTCGCCTGCAATTTGGATAAATCAGCGAATAGAAATGTCTAAGTAAAGTATAGGCAACTGTCACTTTTTATTCAAGTAGTTTTTAATATTTCTCTTTAGGACGGTAACCTTTTCCGCTCTGCCATCCACTCTTTTGCTAAAATCGGCCTTCATGCCTTTCGTCACCGCCCTTCCGGGGTTCCGCGGGTCCCTTCCCGCTCCATTGCTCCGCAACGCACTGTCGTGCGCCCCTCCACGGCGGCGTAGGCTTATTGCCTTCATTGCTTGGGGGTAACCAACCCACCACGGCAACCACCACACGTCCCGACCGATAATCTTGCTAACCCCAAAATTGAACCTATTACATTCCATTTTTTTCCCAAAAGCTAGAAATTTAGCTTTTCCCGTGTTATACTTTAAAGCACTTACAACAATCTTGCTGGAAAACAGGGAGACTGAAATGCGTTTTGAAAGTACACGCAACGAAAATAACAAGGCCGGATTTGAAGAAGCTCTTTTAAAATGTATGCCGGAAGACGGCGGGCTTTACGTTCCTTACGAAAACGAAGATTTGCGCAACTGGATTTTATATGCAGACGAAAACACCTCTTTTGCAAACTTGGCGGGAACCCTTACATCTGCCATAATCAACAAGGAATTCAGCCCTATTATTTGTGAAGCAATTGCCACAAAGGCCTTTCCATTTGAACCCGTAATCAAGCAGCTGGACGACCATCTTTTTTCCATGGAACTTTACCACGGGCCAACCGGTTCTTTTAGGGACTTTGGCATTTCATACCTTGCCTCTGCAATGGAAACAATCCTAAGGATAAACGGAGCAACTTCCATTCTTTTGGATGCAAGTTCCGGGCCTCTCGGTTCCTGCATGGCCAGTGCCCTGCGCGGGAAGAAGCATTTAAAATCCGTTCTCATTTTCCCGAGGGGTAAAATCTGCGGCATGGACGAAAGCGATTTTGTCTGGAACGGCGGAAACATCTATCCAATAGAAGTGGACGGTACAGAAGCTGACTGCCACAACCTTGTAAGGGGAATTTTTGCAGCCAAGGACCTTGTAAAAAAATACCATCTTACGGTTGCAAATTCTGCAAACATAGGCCGTCTTTTGCCACAGTCATTCTTTTACACATTCGCATTTACCCGCATAAAAAAGCACGTTACGGGCGACATTTTCTACGCAATGGAAGCCGGCAACTACGGAAACCTTGTGTCCGGCCTTTACAGCTGGCGGTTGGCGCTTCCGGTAAAAGGATTCATCCTTCCTTCCACCGCAAACCTATGCACAGACGCAAACGGGAAGGTAACAATCTCCGACAGCAGTGTTGCTTTTGAAAAGCGTGCTCCGGCAGACCCTTCAGACCCATCCAACCTTGAGCGCCTTGAGCACATCTTTAAGAACTATTCGCTTATGCTTAGAAGCTTTGTCTATCCTGCAAAGGTTGACCGCGAGCAGACGGAAAAAGCCTGCAAAGAATTGTACATGAAGTACCATGTATATGCAGACGAAGACACAAGTGCAGCCTATGCGGCAAGCATTTTGCGCAAGGACATAACAGAAGACTATGACGATTCCGTTGTTCTTATGATGAGGAATGCCCCTTCGCTTTCCGCAGATTTTATCAAGCACTGCATTGGCGAAGAGCTTACTGTTCCAGAAGAAATCCAGAAGGCTTACAAGCCCATCCGTTTGGACAAGCCTGTAATTTCGCCTTCTGACATTGACTATGTTACTTCTGTTCTAAATTCACTGAATCTTCTGAGGATTTTTTACTAGCCTTAGAAGTCTTTGCCTTTGCAAGAACACGTTTCTTTTGCACAGGGCGGACGGCTTCAAGGAATTTCTCGCACTGGTACTGGGCACCTTCCTTGGCAGCAACGAGGGTGCGGTAGAGCCGGTGTATGTGCTCGCGAAGGATGCGTGGGCTGTACATGGAAACCGCCGCAAATGCATACCAAAGTGAAGATTCCATCTTTTCCTTGTTGAACCATCTTATTCCGTTAAAGTTGTTTGCACCGGTAAGTTCCCAAGAATATTCACCTTCCGTAAGAAGCCTTGCCGTTTCGTAAGTAGACTTTGCCTGTCCCGAAGCACCAAAGTTAAAGTCGCGGATTTTCATCATTAAGAAGAGCTTCCTGAACGTAGACTTCATTTCCTCATCTTCAAAGCCTGCCTTGTTCAAAAGCTCTGTAAGCTTGCGGTTGTAGCCCCACTTTAAGCAGTTTGCGCTTCCCGCAGAAGAAACCATTGCAAAAGCCGCAAGTATTTCTGCCGCATTTTTGTTGGAATTGATTCCTTCGTAGAAAAGATTGTCCGCATTGGCCTTAAGCGCAGAATTGGAAATCTTGTACCTTGTAGAAGACGGGGAAGATGTTGCGTTGCTTAAGCCCTGGCTTGCAGCTATTGTTCCTGCAAGATATTCAATCTGCTTGCAGAATGCATTCCACCGCTGCACCGCTGTTGCCTCCGTTGCCTTTTTCCTAATCCTGGCTTCTTTTTGCGTTGGAGTCTTGTCTTTGCGGACAGGCTTAACAAGTTCCGTTTCCGCCTTCTTTAGGTTAAAGCGTTCCTGTTCCTTGTTAATCTCCGCCTCTTGGGCCGCAAATTTGGATTCAGCTTCGTAGTATTCAAGGGCCTGCTTCTTTACCGCAGCAAAGATTTCTTCCGTAGTAATTCCGTCTTTTTTCTGGGCTTTAAGAACAAGCGCCGGTGTGCAAAGGGTAGAAAGCTGGCCAAAAAGTTCCGGGGTTGCAAATTTTGCAAGGGCAGCATACAAGTCCTTGTAGCGGTATTCCTCCCATGCAACTTCAAGGTCGGGACAGCCGCCCCCGTTCAAAAGCTCGTTCAGCTTGGCGTACTTGCCTTCAACCGTGTCCTCAACTTGCTGCACGTCAAGATAGACCTGGTACTCAAAACCGTTAAGCGAGACAAACATGCCCTGGTTGATAAGGTCGTCACTTTTGCGGACGTACCAGAGGCCACTCTTGTGTTCGCGGAAGATGCAGAAGTGGTCGCTGCCGTAGCTAAGGCCAACTCCTTCTGCAAGGGAACGGCTCCTCATCTCCTTGTCATTTTCTCCAGAGCCTACTTTTACCGCATATTCGCATGACTGCTTTATCCAGCCGGAAGCCCTTTCGTACTTGTTGTTGTAGAAGACAATAGTGCGCTCAGAGCCGCATGAGTTTGAATAGGCAAAGATGTTTTCGTTTACAACGCCGTTGTTCCACACATCGTAGAACAAAAAGTTGTCCACGCCGGAGAAGAGATACCTCTTGTGCATAAGGGGGAATATGTCGTGCCAGTGGCGGCTAACAAGACCTTCGTCCGGCTGTTCGTCGCGGTAGGCACGGGTATATTCCATTCCGTACTTTTCTTCAAAGCCTTCTATCTGACCGTGACCAAACATTGGCAGGCCTGGCATTGTTACCATAAGGGTACAAACGCCAAAGTACTTGTCTCCCTTGCCAAACTGGGCCACCGCCGTCTCTTCGTCGGGGTTGTTCATAAAGTTTACAAAGCGCTTTAGAACCTGGGGGTCAAATTTTATGGTGTTCTTAACCGTATCGCGGTACTTCTGATTCTCTTCCTTCTTGAGCATGTTCATAAAGGCAGAATTGTAAACACGGTGCATTCCCAGCGTGCGCGTAAAGTAGCCTTCCATCATCCAGAATGCCTCTGCAAGCAAAAGCGTGTCCGGCATGTCGCGGGCGCAGCGGTCAACAACTTCCCTCCAGAATTCATTTGGAATTGCGCTCTCAAACTGTTCCGTGGTAAGGGCATACTGGCTTCTTGTGGCAATGTCTCCACCATGGCCTGGCTCCGGATACCAAAGGCGGCGTATGTGCTTCTTTGCAAGAACCATTGCGGCGTCAAAGCGGATAATCGGAAAGTTGGAGGCAACCTTCATAATCTGGTGGATAACCTCTTCCCTTGCTTTTTCATTCAGGAAGTCAATCTGGGCAGTGTCGTTCCAAGGCATACCTGTACCGTCGTTTCCGTGGTAGATATAAGTTACGTCCCCTGTCTGGTTGTCCACGCGCTTAAAGCATACGGCGCAGTCACTCTTTGAATAGTAGTGGTCTTCAAGGTAAATGGAAACGCGTCCGTCCTGGCTTAGGTTTTCCCCGGTAAAGGAATACTGGGGATAAGGGCAGTCCTTTCTTGAAACAAAGAGATCGGGATGCTCAATCACCCACTTGCCGTCCATACCAGTGTGGTTTGGAACCATATCGCTTGCAAGACGAATTCCCCTCTGCCAACAGCGCTGCCGCAAATTTATAAGTGCATCCCAGCCGCCAAGGTTCCAGGCAATCTCGTAGTCGTAAAGAGAATATGCAGACGCAGCCGCTTCCGGGTTGCCGTTAATCTGCTTGATCCTTTTTGAAGCATAGCTTCTTTCCCAAAGACCAATCAGCCAAAGCCCCGTAAAGCCCTGGTCACGCAAAAGGTCAAGTTCCTCATCAGGAATCTGGTCAAGGCGGTTAATCTCGCGCCCATATTTTTTGCTCAGCTGGAAAAGCCAGACAAGAACCGTCTTTGCCATAAGAACAACCTTTGGCATCCATTCGCGGTCAGGGCTGAACCTTTCGTATTCGCGCATAAGGTTTTCGTAGGAATATGGAGCCATCTCCGCATCACCGCCGTTTGTGGGGTGCCAGGCAGCCTTTTCTTCCTCACTCAAAGTGTCAATTCCTTCAAGAAGGCGGCGCAACCATTCACCAAGCAAATCCGCCCAGTAGGTGCGTATGTAGTCCAACTGCCCCTTTAGCGAAGTTGGGGAAGCAACAACCGGTTCCTTTAGCATATTGATAAGGTCGTTGTTCTTGGGGCCAAATTTGGGAAGAGTCAAGAAATATGCCTTTATCTGGTTCCATGTCTTGATGTAGTTTGCGTTAAGGGCAAGCTTCCTGTCGTCAAAAAGAATCTGGAATGGATGAAAAGCGGGATTTTCGTTAGCAAGATGAAGAAGTATCAGCTCTTCAAGAACCTGCTCGCGGTTGCTCCTCTGCTGCCTTGTACCTGTATCGTAGGCAGACTGCATAAGATAGTCCCAGTTGGTAAGCTGCTTCTGATATACAGCCGTAGGGGGAAATTCATCCATAAATTGCAGCAGAAGCTTGTCTATCTCGTCCTTGCCAAAAATTCTGTCCAATTCAAAAAGAAGGGTCTTAAAAGCGTTGGGGTCCTTGTCCCTCCTAAAAAGCATACAGACATAGTGGAAAATCTCGTCTATAAGCCCCATGGCGTTAAGGCTTCCTGCAGAAACCTGCTTTTCCTTTTCCCCACGGCTTACAAAAAGATCATTCAGCTTTGTCTGAAACTTCTGTACGGCCTTAAGGTTTGCAAAAATAACGTTGCCGCTAGAAGCAAAAAGTCCCTGGTCAAAGTTGCACAAATCGCGGACGTTGCGGCTCACGTGGAATTCATTATAAGAAACGGGCCACTTTGTTTTTTCCATTTAGAAATCCTCCTTAAACATGCAAGCAGGCACTTTGTAGTCTGTACCCAAATTAGAAAAATTAACCAATCTATTTGCCATCGTGGATTTTAACCACTTTCTGAACACGCCGAATAAATTCTTCGTCTTGCAATAAAGCTTCCACGCTCACCGGCATCCTGTAGGTCCAGTTAAAAGCATTCACGCTGCCGGGAACATTAATTCTCTCCGACTGGGCATCCTCAAGAAAATACTTCTGCTGCAAATACAAATAATCCTGAAGCGGATTAATAAAAAGTGCACTACCGCATTTTGCAGAATTTTCCATAACAAAAGCCGCCACCTTTTCATCAAATGGCATGCCCGGCTCTACGGCTACAGATTCATCAGATTCACCTTCAGAAGATGCCACCGCTTTTATAAAGGCCTGGACGCTCTGCTTTTCATCCTGCCACCACTGGCGCACGGTTGAACTGTCATGCACGGAAGTAGTTGCAACGCTAAGCTCCGGGTATTTTTCAAGCGGATAATAAGGCTGCCCATCCTCTTCCCACAAACGGTTCCAGCGCACAACCTTTAGCGAAAGAATCTCCAGCTGCTTAAGAACCTCAGGCATAACCGCAAGATTCACCCCCAAATCCTCCGCACAAGGAATCATTGAGCTTGCGTGGACAATAGGCGTAAGAACGGAAAGTGCCTGTTCCTTCCAAAGCGAATTTTCCTTTTCCTTAAGTCCGTCAAAAGCCTGCCTTAGCTTCTGCTGCTCATCCCAGCCCAAACTCTTCCATGCCGTTGAATTTTCATAAGTGTAGACTGGAATAAAAGTGTCGTCCTCAATCTCTATAAGACAGCGGTCATTCCACTTTTTTTCAAGGGCACGCTTTACGTTGGCATCCTTTGAAATGTCGTCGCAAAAATGAACCGTATAAATGTCGCCCGAAACGCCTATATCCTTCTTAAAAAGCCACAGTTCCTCATCCCCAAGCCGGTCTGCAACCAGGGACAAAAAGCGGTGGGCCTCATCGTGGTTCCAGGTAATGTCTTCTATTAAGCCCGTAGGAATGTGTGGCTGGGAAAGCCAACGGAGCCTTGAATCGTCAAAGCCAAGTGCATTAAGCTCCTTGCGGGAAAGAGAAGCGTAGGGTTCCGTATGACCAAGATATGCCGAACCTTCCCTGTCCTTTACAGCCCAAATCCTAAAGAAGCCCAAGATGTGGTCAATCCTGAATGCGCTGTAATACTGGGAAGCAGTCTTTATGCGGTTTTTCCACCAGTTAAATTCGTCAACCTCAAGACGCGCCCAGTTGTAAGTGGGAAAGCCCCAGTTCTGGCCGCTTGGATTTTCACCGTCAGGCGGAGAACCAGCCCTCAAATCCTGGTTAAAGAATTCAGGCCATGCCCAACAGTCAGTGCTGTCTTCATTCATCAGAATTGGAATGTCGCCCTTAAGCAAAATGCCCTTGGACTTAACATAGTCGGCAGCTTCCTTAAACTGCTGGGCGGCACGCATCTGGCACCAAACAAAAAAATTGTGGCTGGACTTAAGAGCCTTGTTCTTAAAGCGCAGCATAATCTGATCACGGCTAAGCTTCTGCAAATGCTCATCCCAACTTTTCCAAGAAGCCTGCATTGCAGAATCCTTAAGATTCTTAAAAACCGCGTATGGAATCACCCAGCCGTTTTCCTCAACAAAAGCCTCAAGTTCAGCCTTGAATTTTATGGCAGAAGCAGAACCGTCCCCCGCATTCACAACATTAACGCCTGTCTTGGAAGCAGTCTTTTTTCCCTCGGCCAGCTTTTCCGCATGGGAATAAAGCAAATGCAAAAGCTTGTATTTTTCCTGGGTAAGCTTGTCGTAGTCAAAGCGGTTCTTGTATTTGTTGGACTTTATATAGGTCTTGTAGGCAGAAGCAAAAGCCTTGTCGCCCTGCAAAGCCCCCTCAAATTCCGGAAGAGACTCAATGCGAATGTAAAGAGGATGCAGCGCAAATGCAGAAAGCCCCGAATACGGGGAAGACTGCGTGCCGGTATCGTTAACCGGCAAAAGCTGAATTACACTAAAGCCGCATGCCTGGCAAAAGTCAGCGAAGGGTTTTAAAGCCATAAAATCACCAACGGCTTCGCAATCTTTTGTGTACAATGCCGCCAGGGGAATAACAACACCGGTTCTCTTTTCCATAATTATTTTCTATTATAGCATGACAATAATTAACTTGCCACAAGTTTTTCTGTTTTTTGCAAAAAAAATTGTTTTTTTAAGGCTTCTTTTAATATTAAACCAAAATTAAAATATTTTTTGCGTTTTTCCTTTTTTGCGGCACTTTTTTATGCTGTCCAAACATTTCCCCAAAGAACATCCATTCCTTGTGTGTGGCCCTTCCGGGGCCCGCTAACGCTCGGCCCGCGCAAGCGCGGTCTTGCCTTCGGCAACCCCTCCACGGCCTGCCGCGCCTTTGTTTGCAAAGGGCAGTTAACCGATTGAGTGGAGAGCTAAACAATCATTTTGGAACAAAAGCAGAAGACTTTTTTACCTTATTAATATGCCAAAAAAGATAGCAATAAATATTCTTCTATGAAAATTTGGGGTTCTTAGGGGCTAGCCCCTAAGCCGTGCCCGAGGATGAGACGGTAGCAAGTGCGTACCGTCGAAGGAGGTTTGGAGGGGAGAAACCAGCGGGCTTCGGACTTTGAGCGGGTTTCTCCCCTCCAAGTTCTGGGGTTCAAGGGTCCCCCCTTGGAACATTTCAATGACAAAATTAAAAAAGTGATTTATAATGCAAGCGGGTACGAAAAAGAAGAGGACGCAAGGGTAAGGGGGTTCCTACGATTTGTCTACACCAACGATCCTTGCAAAGATGATTTTTCTGTCCGCCTTACAAAGCGGGTGGAAAATCTTAAGCAAAGTGAACGGTTCATGGAGGCATACGCCACAATGAATTTATGGGAAATGGACATACGCCGTCAAGAGCGAAAGGAAGCCTTGGCAGAAGGTCGCGCTTTAGGAGCAGAAGAAAGATCTGTCGAGAATGCAGTAATCGCCGTAAGGGAGTTTAACATAGACCCCCAGCTTGCCGCAGAAAAAATGAAGGCACCTCTCGAAAAAGTAATGGAAAAGCTCAAGCAAAAATGATTTCCGCCTTTTTCTAGAATTACCCCTTGTTTTTTCTACAAAATGCACATATACTAATATAAAAGCAAAGTTAGAGTTTTCATAAAAAGTCATTGTTATTCAAAAAGTAAAAAAATTTTGGAGGTTTTGATTTGACAGGACTTTTTTTTGCTTTGGCTATTAGTGTAACTTTTTACTTGGGAACAAAATTCTTTATAAAATTCATAGATTGGCCAAAGTAAGAGCCAGATGCAACTCTGATTCTTGCAGAGGGGAACTATGAATTCTGCATTTTCAAATCTAATTACAATCAAAAACTGCCGTATACATGATTCAGGCCGGGTAAAATTGCCAAGACTCGACTGGGAAATGAAAAGCGGAGAAGCCTGGCTTGTAATAGGACCAAACGGTGGCGGAAAAGCGGAATTCATAAAAGGCCTTGAAGGACAGCTTGAAATCTCCCCAAACGAACTCACTGTAGAACAGTTGTCGTCCGGTCAAACAGCCCTTTATTCATCCGCATTCAGCCAAAAAGGCTCCATAGCAATTGTCTCTTTGGAAAAAGCCGCATCTTTAATAGAAGAAGAAAGGCAGCGCGACGAAAGCGAAATCATGGACAAAGAAGATGAAGGGCGAACCGGAAGACAGTACATCTGCGAAGTGCTTGGCGGTTCAAGCAAAAAAGGTGCCCCGCTTCCGCCAATAGCCTCCCGTCTGGAAACCATGCCGCAGATAAAGCTTTGCGGTGTAGAAAAAATCCTTGACCGCGGACTTCGCTACATGTCCACAGGAGAAATCCGAAGGACGCTTCTTTGCAGGGCCTTGCTTTCCGGTGCTGGACTTTTAATTCTAAGCGACCCCTTTGCAGGACTTGATGCAGAATCACGCCGCATACTCCTTGAATTCTTTAATACGATTGCAAAACGCCAGCTTACTTTGGCGGACGGCGGAACCACCGGCACTTATTCCACAAACAGCGGATTCCCCAGAATAATTTTGAGCATGGAACGCTGGCACGAAATTCCAGACGCAATAAACCGCGTTGTAGAATTTACAGAAAAGGAAATCTCTTTTTGCGGCAGCCGTGACGAATACGAAAAAATCGTAGAGGCAAGCACGCAAAAACGCCTTGCAGAACGCGAAAAGCAAAAGCAAAGCTTCCTTGATGAACTAAAAAAAATCCGCGAAAACAACAAGGCTCTTTCCGAAAGCATAAACAACACACCCCTACCCCCAAGCCTCATCAAATTTGAAGACGTAAACGTAGGCTGGGGCGACCACCACGTTCTTGTAAACCTGAACTGGGAAGTAAAACCGGGTGTGCACTGGCTCTTGCGCGGACCAAACGGTTCTGGAAAAACCACAATCCTTGAACTCATCACCGGGGACAATATGCAGGTCTTCCGCGAAAAAGTAAGCCTCTTTGGAAAGCGCCGTGGAAGCGGGGAAACAATCTGGGACATAAAAAAACAGCTTGGAATCGTAAGCTACCGTCTCCACGTTGAATACAGAATGGTCGGTGGAACAGAGCTCCAGGACGTTATCATAAGCGGTTTCCACGACAGCATAGGCCTTTACGAACAAGCCACCGACTTTGAAGTTGCAGCCGCCCATGAATGGCTAAAACTTGCAGGCTTTCAGGGCCGCGAACACCAGACCTTCTCTTCCCTAAGCTACGGTGAGCAGCGGGCAGTCCTAATCATAAGGGCCGCAGTAAAAACACCCCGCGTCTTAATCCTTGACGAACCCTGCCATGGCCTAGACGAAAACTACCGCCAAAAAATCCTAGACCTGCTGGAAACAATTGCAGACACAGGAACCACAACCCTCCTGCACGTAACCCACGACCCTGCCGAAGTCCTCGAATGCGAAAAGCACATCCTGGAACTGCACCCCGACCAGGAGCCGATGTATAAGATTATAGAAGAAAGTAATTAAATTTGCGGGTTTGCCTTATCAATTATCTGTCAGCACAAGCTCAAAGGTAAGGTTAAACCAGTCGCCGCTTTCAGATGTTTGTGGAGTACCACGTTTGTAGCCAAAGACTTTGGTAAATGTTTTGGCGCTTTTTAATGCTGAAAGGGTTCTTGTTGCAGTATCCTGTCCTTTTTTAATTTGCCCAAGATAATCGTTGTCATCAAATCCTGTATCTACGTCCCACATCTCGTCTGTCCAGATATAAAATTTTTTACTTGGGGAACTCAAAGTTAAGGAAAACTCGGTAAAATTAATATTTACATCTTTATTATTGTCAATGGCCCATTTGCCACCATTTGCCCAAATCTGTTTAGCACCTGTATCATCTGTTTCTGCACAAATTTTACCCCGCAATTCTATGCCAGGGCCACTTGCGGCATCATCACCACGGAAAACTATCTTATTGTCCTTAAATTTTACCGTAACTGGCTTGATGTAAACCCATAACTCTTTTTCGTAAGCCTGCGGAGTTGCACATTTATCTCTGCTTTGTTTAACTGTAATTTTGTATTTATTGCCTGCAGATAGTTTCCAGTCGCTGGACTTCTTTTCAACATCATCAATAAAAACTTTTACCGTATTGCCTGTATTTCCTGGACTAACGGTAAAGGCCATCTTGTCGCTTTTAAGGTAGCTAAAGCGGTAAATAGGTAAGCCGTCACTTGCATTTTCATTCGTTGCTGCATTTTCGAATGTAATTGTTGGGTCACGCAAGCCTCCCTGCACATACACTTTCTTTGTAAAGGTCTTTTTAGTGCAGTAGTCCTTTTCTGCTTCAAGAGTCAGCGTATAAGCTCCAAGGTTTTCAATGTAACGCTTACCAGAAGAATCCGCAGCTTCTTCAGTGCCGTTTATTTTTACGGTAAATCTTTCTCCAGTGCCAGGTGTGAATTCAAAATAAGCGCTTCCTGTTCCGCTGGCTGTAAGAGGTAGAATGTAGCATGCATAGTTGCTATAACCACTTTCTGCCGGTGGGTCAGGTGAGAGGGTCATAGGAAAGTTGCCATCATAATAAAAACGCAGAGTTGGTTCTTCTTGGGTCTTTACCACATATACTCGCTTTGTTACTGTAATTGGGACGGAAAGGTTCTTGGAAGCCGTCACGGAAATGTCATAAAAGCCTTCTGTTTTAGAAGAGTTTGCAAGAGTAATGGTCTGGCTGTCTCCGGTGGTCTTTGTACCATTTACATTCACTTCCATGGTAGCTCCATCGCTATTGTTTTGTGCCGTAAAGCTAAAGCTACTGCCGGTATATTCCCATACCTCATAACTATTTCCGTCTTTTTCCGCTGTAAGTCCGTTGACTTCTCCATTGTCGCCAAATGTAATTGTAGGTTCCATTGTATAGCAGGTGCCAAGTCCCTTTGCGGTTGCAACTTTTTCGCTTTTAAGCCCTGTGTTGTTTACGACCGTAACAGCATAATCATACTGTAGGCTTGGAATTTGCTCGGTAAAATAATAGGTAAATTCTGTTGCGCTGGAAGTCTTACTGTCGGCTGCGGTCAGGTCTCTTGACGCCACAAACTTATATGAGTCCCCTTCCCGGATGTAACATTCAACATGATAGGTCAACCTATCATTCTTATTTCTGTTAAATCTTTGGTCTGGATACTTAAAATGCAGGCAGTGGTAGCCGTCGTTTTCTGGTTCTTCTGGATGGGTTAAATCCCTAGCCCTGTCTGGTGGGGTATTTTGTTTAAAGGTTGCTGAATAAAATAGCTCTGGGTTTTGTTCCTTTAAATCTGATTCCTCAAAAGACGTGCGGTTTTCTGGCCATAGGCATCCCGAAAGAGTCCACTTGCAGCCCTCGTATTCATCGCTTAGCCTTGCGCGTATTCTTATGTGCGTGGAATCAACAAAAGATTCGCTATAGTCCCCGCCTTGCAAAACAACCCCATCTTCATTCTCCAGCTTGAAGTTTTTCTCACCATCAGCCCGGCACATCAAGTGCATTCCCTTGGGGTTAATCGCATACAGATTGATTTCTACATAATCGCTTGCAGAAAGATTTGGAATACCTCCCAGCAAAACATGCTCACTGGCGTACTCTATTTTTCCAACCTGGCAGGTCTCCGTCCAGTACTCATGGTATTCCCTTACCGGCTCATTAAATGAATTGGAGCAAGAAAGACATAGTATCGACAAGAAGAGACAAGAAGAGAAGAGAAGAGAAGAGAAGAGAAGAGAAGAGAAGAGAAGAGAATTTCTGACCGTTTTATTTCTTTCATACACTGTCTTTCTCCTTGTTATAACTTATTTCTATAGATAACATTATAACTCAAAATACGACAAATGCAACTACCCCGAAAGGTAGTTTTTAGCCAGTTTTACCCTAAATTCCAAACAGCCCCTTAACCAAGTCAACCACTTTGTCAAAGAAGGATGCAATTATCTTTACGATGTTGGCGCCGGCAAGGAAGGTTCCCAGAGTGCTGCCAAGGCTTGACAGGATAAAGACAAGAAGAACGCGGAGCAGCCTGTTTTTATAGAAGCCCTTTATGGAAGTTGCATCCTGCTGCATGGTTTCCATGTCCTGAACTTTTGGCTTGCAGATTAAGGCCTGTACAATTCCGGCTACGATTCCAATTCCTATGAAAGGACAAAGCGACGTTAGCGGCGCACCTATTGCAGAGACAAGGATTGTTATTGGATGGGCACCTGCAATCAGGGCCCCAATTCCTGCAAGGACGGCATTCCACCAGACCCATGCACTTAGCATGTCAAATCCCTTTTTGCGTCCACCGATTACAAATCCTGCCGCAATCACTGCAATAATCAAAAGCGGAATAATCCACATTGCAATCTTTGAGGCAAGGGACTTTGGCGGAACTTCGCTTATGTCGGAACAGTCCGGGGATTCCGTTCCGGCGGCAATGTCGCTTATGTGCTTCTGGACACCCTTCAAATGACCGGCACCGAGAACCGCAAGAACCTTGTTTCCAGGGCACTGCCAGATATGGCTTGCAAGATAGCGGTCGCGCTCATCAATAAGGACTTCTTTTACCTTGGGAAAGTATTCTGCAACTTCTCCCATCATGGCATCCATTTCGTTTGTCTTCTTTAGGTTTTCAATTTCGTCCGGAGCGGCTTCTTCTTTTGCAAAGGCACTGGCAATAAGAACACCCAGGAGCTTGCATTTGCCCCAGAATGAATTCTTTGCCCAGGCACGCCTCATCGTTACAGCAATCGGGCGGTCAACCATATACTGAGGAATGTCCAGGGACTTTGCCTTGTTGATTGCGGCAATCATTTCCTGACCAGGCTTAACCCCAGTCCCCTGCCCCATGCGCTTTTGGTAAGCGGCAAGAATCAGGTTTGAAAGCATTAAAAAGCCCTGCTTGTTTTTTAAAACCTTTATAATGTCCATCTTGCGCCAAGCTTCGGGATCCTCTATGCTGGCAAGCCTTTTCTGATCCAGTTCTATGGCAACAGAATCAGGATTTTCTTTTTCTACGGCTAGCTCCACTTCCTCCATGCTTTCTTTTGAAACATGGGCGGTTCCCACGAGGACAAATTCCCTGCCGGCAACAACAAGATGCTTTTGCGTGTTGGAGTCTCTGGCGGCAACATTATTTTGCGCTGTCATTTGGCTGCACACTCCATTCAGCAAGGCGGTATTCAAAGAACATTGGGCAATTCATGGAAAGAACCTTTGCGTACCATTCGCGGGAAGCTTCAACCCCACCGTAAAGTTCATACAAAAGGCCAAGGTAGAAATACATCTTTCCCTGCTGCTGGCGGCTACCCAACTGTGCAATCTTCTGGGCAAGCGGCATTTCTCCGCCCCTGTCGTGGAAGACGCGGAGCATTGCGTATTCAATGGAAGACCTGTCCATCTTGCGCAAAACCTTGTCGCTAAATTCGCGGGCTTTAAAGCTGTTGTTCTCGCGGTAGTAGCAATATGTAATCATCAGCGGATAGGAAATATTGTCCTTCTGCTTTTCGTAGCACTTCTCGAATGCCTCGCGTGCAAGTGTCCACTGCTCTTTGTGCAGGTAGATTACGCCAAGCTCTTCGTAAGCAAAGTAATAGTCAGGATTCAGCTTTACAACCATCTTGTAGTCTTCGCAAGCCTGGTCCAGCATATTCTCTGCATCATACAAACCGCCGCGGTAGGCATAGGCAAGGAAGTAGTCAGGCTGAAGCTTAATTGCCTTTGTCCAAGCCTTAATTGCGTTCTCAGAATGTTCCATTGTGTTCTCGTACATTCCGTAGTCCATAAGGTAGTCGTAGTTTTCGGAGTCAAGTTCAAGTGCCTTTTCTGCGTAAGAGGAAGCAATCTTATTTTCCTTGTTGGCAGCGGCAATTTTTCCAAGGTAGGAATAGCCAGGTGCATAGGTTGGGTCAATTTCTATGATTGATTTGAAGGTTTTCTTTGCCTTTTCATCATCCTTAAGGTAATAGGCGGCTCTACCAACACCAAACTTTGCGTCCACATTGTTGCTGTCGTTGACCAGGGCCTTTTCGTAGTATGCAAGTGCCTGCTTGTAGTTCTTGCGGGCAAAATAGTCATCGCCAATGGTTATGTTTGCGGCAGAGTTGTATGGATCTTTCTTGAGCAACTCGTTCACAAGGGCTGACTTTGTCTTTGTGTCCCCCTGGGCAGTTGCAATGACAATGCCAAGTTCCAAAGCGTCCTGGTTGCCCGGGTTGGCAGTTCTTAGCGAAGAACAAATCTGAGAGGCTTCCTTGTAGTTTCCAGCGCTAAGGTTGAGTGCCGCCTTAAGGTAAAGAATGTCAAAATCCTCGGAAAGTTCCGCTGGAAGGGTGTCAAAAAGTTTGAGGGTTTCCTGCGGAGAAGACTTTGCAAGCGAATTCTGAAGGCTTTGGATAAAATTATTCTTGGAAAGTCCCAAATTGTATGCGGCTTCTGCCTGTGTGCTACCGTACCTGTCCTGTCCGGCGGCAGAAGCAGAAAAAGGTGCTGCAAAACATACTGCAACAGCTACAAAAACGGCAATCTTGTTTTTAACAAAATTATTCATCATTTACTCCCACTATTATTTTCATCACATGTAAATCAGTTTTGTGCTCCACTAACAGAAAAATCTGGCTGAAAACCCATGGTGCGAGGTAATAGGACTCTGACTCCCTTCGGGGCTTGAAGCTACGCTACCTGTTACGCACCTCGCAAATGGATTTTCATCCATATTTTTCTTCCCGTTGCGCACAAAACTGATTTACATGCATTCTATCTATGATATATGCTCTTGAATTTTGCACCCATTATATATAAAATAACCAAAATGCGTAAACATCCTGTTAGAAAATTTTTAGGACTCACAGTACTCTACGCCGTTGTTATTGTCGGCATCTTTGTACTTCAATTTAAGACCGAATCCGTTTTTACCAAAACTTTTGGTGAACTGCGGGTTTCTATGGCTCAAACCGAGACAAAAAACCAGGAAACGGTTTTAAAAAACCAGCTGCAGGCCAATTTTAAGGGGCTTACCTTTGTGGCAAACTCAAACAACCCTGCAACCGTATCCAACTCGGCAGAAGAAGGCTCTTCCACAAACCTGGTTCTTGCTTCCTGGAAAGAACTCAACCCAAATTCCGTTGAATTTGGATTTACGGACGGCAGCACGCTCACCTTCTCTGTTTCGGACAGCACTCCAAACGCATTCCTTACGATTAGCGCCATCCCATCCGGCAACAACAACACGCTTTCCATCGTATGCAAGACAGCAGGCGGCTACAGTGTAAAAGAAGCAAGCTCAAACCGCATGATTCTTAGCACCAGGGATAAAATGTATTCCCTTAACGCGCCCCGCCTGGAAAATGACCGCATAGTGTTTACAAAAGAAAGCCCCCTCGCTTCCTACACCGCATACGATCCTTCAAAGCACTTTGAATTTACCGCTGCAGCAGGCATAGAAGGCTGTGACGCAAACACATACACTGCAAAAGTTGAACAACTCAGGAACGCCATAGTTACTCAGTTTGAACACGCGGCATCCTCTTCTCAGGTTTCAAGCCTCACGGAAAAGGAAATCACCGCCTACGTTGCCGAAATGTGCTCCCACGAACGCTACAACAGGGCAATAGACACTGTTCCGTCATCATTCAAGCAGGGTAACAAGCGCACATTCCTTTCCGTACCATACTTTGCAGGCCTTGTAGCCATGGACGAAACCCTTGTCTCCCACAACCAGAGGCTGGAATCCCTTGTCCAGAGCGCAATCCAGGGCAAGAACCCGGACATCTTTACTGTTGAAGGAATCAGCGACTACATCCTGCGCGAAAAGAAAAAGCCTTCTGCAAAGACGCTGCTTTCACTTCCTGCCACGATGGCTTCTTTTGAGCCAACCGTTAGCCAGGCATTCGGACTTATTACTGTTTACGCAAAGCTTTACAAGACCGACCCGGACACAGCAGCCCTTCTTGCCTCCGCAATAGAGCCCTGTACAAAGGTTATCCAGGAAAACACAAAGCTGGAAGACGGAATCATAACCGTTACAGAAAACGACATTCCGCTAAGCCCGGTACAGGCAGTGGAAGCCGGCTGGGCCCTGATTCAGTTGGGACGCATCTCTTCCAGACCGGAAATTGAAGACACGGGCCGCCTCTTGGCAAACCAGAACCTTACGGAAGAAACGCTTTCAAACCTTCAGTCCTTGGCGGAACTCTACCCGCTGCTTGCAGAAAACAAATTCTACCCGCACACACAGATATTGGGCTACTACGGTTCAGAATGTGTATGGGCTTGGACCTGCGCATCTTCCATCAGGTACTCGCTCATGCCGGGCGGAGTCGTAAACATCAACGTAGACTTCCCGCTTACCTATTCACACTACATCCTGATGAAAGGCGTTCCAACCTTCCACGCAAACATAGAAATCCAGGGATTGCGCTTTAGGACTGACCCCCGCTTTGAATTCTACAATTCTTCGGGTTACGTCTACAACGAAGTCACAAAAACCTTATATTTAAAGAGCCGCCACAAATCCCAGGTTGAACTTGTAAGGCTTTTCTGTGACCGCGCAAGTAACTTTACGGAAAAATAAAAGTTTACAAGACAGGAGCTTTTACCGACAATAAAACAAAAGCTTTACGAGTTGAGTTTATTGAATTTAGAAAACAGAGGAACCAGATGAAAAAACTTTCTACACTTATTTTTGCGGCAATCTTTGCAGTCATTACAGTTGCAGCCGCCCAGACTTCTACGGCCGCAAAGCCACGCACCGCAGCTCAGCTTAAAAAAATCCTTATGTCGGACTATTCACTTCCAACAAATGCCAAGGTAATTTCTATTGGCATGGTGAACAATGACGAAGAAAATAACTTCCAGCTTGTTCAGGTAACACGCTTCTGGTCACTTCCATATTCTCCGGTACAGCACAGCCGCTACGACCTTGTTGTTTTTGAAGGAGACAAAGTTGTTGGCTGCTATTCAAACTTCATAGAAAACAAGCCGCTCATCAACGGTTGCAAGGCCACTTTTAACGGAATTGACTCTTCACTTGGCAACGAAATTGACTTTGCCGACGGAGTTCCGCTTATGGTAACAATCGCAGGCGAAACATACAGCTTTAAGGACGTGGACTTTGTAAGCCCGGCATACGAAGCTGAAGAATAAAAAACACCTGTAAAAGCGATCTTGATTAAAAACCTACGCCCGATTGTAAGGGCGGCGCAGCCGTTCCGAAGGAATGGAGGGGGTTAGGGCCCCCCGGAACCCTGAAAAGCGGGGAAAATTATTCTCCTTGGCAATTTTACCCGTTAGTTAACGCAAACAAACAACGCACCCTCCATGGTGCTGGCAGTTTTAGATTTGGGGAAAATTGCCAAGGAGAGTTTGTCCGGTCCCGAAGGGCCGGGCACAGTAAAAATAGGCATGCCGTCCAAAAAAATTCCTACAAAACTTCCGTAAGACCACATGGATTAAATAAAAAATGAAGAACCTATTTGCTACCCTACTGCTTCTTTTTATATTCATTTCTTGCACAACAAACAAAATCAAAAAAGAAGAAGAAATTTACGACTACATATCCAAAAACATAATGTGCAATGCCCAGTCCGTCATTCTGGAAGCCACAAAAAAAGAAATCAATCCTGATGACATAAAAATCTCAGGGCGCTTTGGTGAAAGACCCGGCATTTGTAAAAAATACTACTGCGATTACATTTCCTATCCATATTACAGCATACGCAAATTTTGTTCTGCGCTGGACGGAACAATTGTGTATATCGGTCAGCCAACAAATTATCCGCTGGTAGCAAATGCAGCCATAACAGTAAAGACAGATGGGCTTGAAATAGAATACTTCGGCTTAATGTGGCTTAACAAAGACCTTTCCGTTGGCAGTAAAATAGAAAAAGGAACTTATTTGGGAACAATGAGAGGTGGTGGTGACAGTGGAATGGTGCTGAACATTCGGATGCGCTACGATGGAAAAATAATAGATCCGTCACGATGGTTTACTTTCTATGATTTTGCAGAGCGCATGTAACCCTCTGCTGCAAAATAAGCAGGCATTGAGGGCTACACAAGTGCCCCTACAAAACTTCCGCCCCACCTTCCATTAATTCCGCAAGCTCATCGTCATTGTCCGCAATAAGGTAAGAGGCAAAATAGAGTGCCACGGTAGATTCCGTCGTCAGAGCCCCCATGGGCACAGCTCCCTTGCTCCAAACTTCCGCACTTGTTGAATAAGAAGAAAAGTCCACCGAATTTTCCTGCTGGGAAGTGCAGTAGAATTTCTTGCCTTTTTTGTGACCGCTAAGAAGAAGTGGCTTTAGCGAATAGTCACCGCCCTTCATGTTGCCCGTACCGGAAGCATAAAGTTCAAGGATTATTGTGTCCGCACCGTCGGTTCCGTTTATCATTTTTTCAAGGCGACAGCAGGTAAGACCGGGGTAGAGCCTTACTACGGCAAGCCTAAATGCCGCTTCGTTAAAAAGACGTGTCATTATGCTGGATTCAGGAAGGCTTACGGTTTCAAAAATGCGGCTGGTCTGGCAGTTGGCATAGAATTTTGGCAAGTCCATGTTCCAGTTGGCAAAAATTCCGCCTTTGTTGCTTACAGATGAATCTTTTTTGCCAGAACCCACAAATTTTAGGTTGAGAGGAGAATACAAAGTTCCACCAAAGGCTACGTAGACTCCGTTCTTTTTGCTGCGGGCGGTTTTTACTGCAAGGGCTATGTTTTCCCTTGCTTCCACGCTGTCCTGCGGCAAAGAAACTGATGCAGTAAGCACTACGGGGACAGAAGACGATGCAAAGAGCCAGAACAAAAGCGCGGCTGTATAAGGCAGGGTGTCCGTTCCGTGGGTTACTACAATACCGTTTGCGGTTCCGCTTTCCATGCGCTCCTTTATTGCGGCCACCAAGGCTGCCCAGTCACCGGGTTCAGTCTCTTCGCTGAGCATTGAGCGCACAGGCGTTACGATTACAGGCTCCTTGTCGGATGTTTCCAGAAGCTCACGGATTACCTTTGCGTCCCCCGCAACAATCGTTCCGGAAGAATCTTTTTTGGCAGAAATTGAACCGCCCATCGTAAGAATATAGACTACGCTTATTTTTAGGTAGGACTTTATAATGCTTTTTACCTTTGCGGGAACAGCACGGCCTTCTGTCTTTTTCATTACAAGCCCCGTAATTCTGTCCAGAGGCGCCATGTCTCCGTTCTTTAGCGCAGCGGCACTTTTTTGGTCTTCTTCCAGGGCTTCTTTTACAAAAGGCAGTATCTCTTCTTCTTCGGAAAGCAGCGTAAGGTTCTTGCTTTTTACAATTTCCTCAGGCTCCTCCCCTGTAGAAAAGGTTTCCTGCATTAGGCTTTTTGCTATTCCTGAATGAATTTTTCCCTCGCCAAGCATTTTCATTATGGAAGCAAATCTTTGCGCATTCAGCTGACCCGCATTGATTCCGCTTTTCTTTTGGTTAAGGAGCTTCATCAGTTCACCGGCCATCCAGTGGGAAGCAAGCAGCGGTTCTGCCCCGGCTTGCACGGCTTCTTCAAAGTAGTCGGCTATGTCTTTTTTTGAGCACAAAAAGCGGGCCCTAAGCCTGGAAAGCCCGTACTGCTTCATAAAACGCGAGCGTCTTGCGGAGGGAAGCTCTATGGGAACAGAAGTGCCACTTCCAGCCTGATGAATCAGCATTACCTGAACTAAAGGCTCCACCATCTTAAACTGGTTTGCAAAGCTTTCGCGGTTCTGCCAGGTCTGCGACATTTTGCTTTCTGCAATCCACAAGCGGCTTTCGCTGGTGATTTTTCCGCCGGCAGAAAGGATTTCTTCTTGGCGGGACAGTTCAGCATTTACGGCATCGCGCACAAAGTTGAATGAATTAAGGTTGCGGAGTTTTACAAGGCCTTCCAAATCCCCTTCACCCAAGCCAGATTCGTCGGAAATGCAGACGTAGGCATTGCACCTTATGCTGCCCTCGTCAAGGTCGCCCGTTACAAGCTTAAGGTAGGAAAGCGTCGTGTAAAGCTCGTTAAGAAAGAGCTCGGCCTCTTCCCCAAGCTCAAAGACTGCGCTGGTGCGGATTCTCATGCTGGGACAGCCTGCAAAAGTCCAGTCCATGTGTGCCTTTCCGCCATTCTTGCCGCTTGAGCGAACCAAATGGCCGGCATTTTCTTCTATACGCACTTCTTCAAAAGTAATTTTCTTTGGCTTTTGGTGGAACATTATGTCCAGGCTTCCACCGTGCCCCACTTTTACGGAAAAGCCGGTAAAGTTGCGGTCATCCGGCGGCTCCTGAACCTTACCGGTCAAATGCTCAAGAAAAACCTTCTCTTCCACTGTTCCGCCAACCGCGCGCACAAAAGACACCGCCTTGTGGAGAACTGACGGTTGTACCGCAACGGAAAGAACCTTTGCCCCCCCATTGTTGCGCTTAAGGAATTCAGCCTTTGCAGTAAGTATGTCATGCTTGCCGGAAGACTCACTTTCTGTTAAAAAAACACCGGGTACGGCAGAAAGGAGCACCCGAACTTCCAAATAAATATAAGTCTTATACATATGTATCTTTTCAGTACCTAAGTTTTTTAAAGTTTTGTCAACAGAGAAATAGCTTTTTCTGTTAAAATTTTAAAAAAAATTTTCTAAATTATACCTCTTTTTTAAAAAATATGGTATAATATATTTCATATTATAGGAGAATCAGTTGAACAAGAGAGATTTCCCCAAAATCCACTTCTACGATCAGGATTTTGTAGATATATACGACAAAACATGGAACTGGCTGTCTGACTATTGGATTGATCCGGCAAACGGAGAAAAATCAGCAGACGGTCTTTTTGTATACCCGATAGCACAGCAGGGGCAGACTCTCTTAATACTCGACCAGGCGGAAGCCATATTCTCTTCGTTCTTTCTGGTTTATTCAAACAGAAATTTCCCCGCAAACAAGAACATAGACTATTTTTATGCCCGTCAGGAAGAAAACGGTGCCATCCGCTGGAAGTACGACACCCAGACCAACCTGCCGGTAACAGACAGCTCAAACCCCGAAGGCATAGGCATACCTATCTTTGCATGGGCAGAATTCAACCTTTACCACAAGAGTGCCAACAAGCGCCGCATAAAGGAAGTAATGCCGGTTCTCCAGAGGTACATGGACTGGATTGAGCGCACCTTCAAGCAGCCAAACGGCCTTTATTCCGTGCCATTCCAGTTTTCCACAATGTTCAACTCTCCGCGCAAGGGAGCCTTCTACCCTGTGGACTTCAACTGCTGCATGGCAATAAACGCTTCCTACATGTCCGCCCTGGGAGACATCCTTAACGACAAGGATTTGAGCTTTAAGTACAAAAAAATGTACTTTAGCCTTAAAACAAGAATCAACTCACTCATGTGGGACAACGACACAGGCTTCTACTACGACTTGGACAAGGACGAAAAGCGCCTTTCACAAAAGACCATCGCAGGATTCTGGCCGCTTCTAGCAGAACTTCCAAACGCAGACCGTGCCGACGTGCTTATTGAGCATCTTAGCAACCCTGACACCTTTGGAACAGACCATCCTTTCCCAACTTTGAGCGCAGACAGCCCGGAATTCAAGGAAAGCGGAGAAGGCTTCCTGGGTTCAGTATTCCCGCCATTCAACTTTATGGTAATAAAGGGCTTGGAGCGTTACCAGCGCTACGCATTTGCCCGCGAGTGCGCAATACGCCACCTCTACTACATACTGGAAGCTTTAAGTCCCCTTAATTCAAAAGAAAAAGGTGATTTGTACGAGGCCTATCTTCCCACAAAAGAAGGCCCTGCCCAGTTAAAGAACAATGCAGACTTCCCGCGCAAGAGGTTCCTGCACTTTACGGGACTTTCCACAATCGCCCTGATGATAGAAAACGTAATAGGCCTTAGCATAAGCCTTCCACGCAAAACCGTAGACTGGGTAATCCCCAATCTTGAAATCATGGGAATTGAAAAGCTCTCCCTAAAGCGCAACCTTATCACAATCCTCAGCAACAAAAGTACGCGCGGTTGGGAAATCCAGATGGAAAGCGAAAAGCTCTACTACTTTACGATCAACATCCTTGACCAAAAGAAGAAGACGCTCCCAATCCCATCCGGAAAATGCTCTATGCTAATAGACAAACTCTAGGCTTCGGAGTAAATAGAGTTCCTTTTAATAAAATTGTGATTAACTACTGCATTATCATTGTTGGACTTACCAAAATAATAATGCTAATCGATGAATCATAATAAGAACTTCTTGATTTATTCCATTTCAAGAAGACTTTTTGCAAAACAAGTGGGGTTTTTAGGGGCGGAACCCCTAAACCGTATCGGGAAAGGGAGGGGTTTAAGGGGAACTTGCAACGAAGTTTCTAGCAGGGAAACCCCTCGCTTCGGAGTAGGCAGATTTTTTAACGTTAAAAAATTTGCACTCCCCTTAATATAGGATGCAACAGCAGGCTGTTATAGAAATCGGCTCCACAGGCATACGCATGCTTGTGGTCGAAATCACAGAAGACAAAAAGCGCAATATCCTCGACAGAAGCGAACTCCCGGCAAACATTGGGCGTGACGTATTCACATCCGGAGTCATCAGCAGGGAAACCATGATTTCCTGCCTGCAAATTCTCCGCCGCTTTGCAGAACAGCTAAAATCCTGGGGCATCCAGCCAAAAGACACAATCGTCCTTGGAACCAGCGCAGTCCGAGAATCCACCAACAGGGACCCCTTTGTTGACAGAATCAAAATCAAGACAGGCTTTACCGTACGCGTAATAGACGGCCTGGAAGAAAACCGCCTCATGTACATAGCCGTAACCGAATGTCTAAAAGGCGCAACTGTAGACGGCCAAGACATAATGCAAGACGACTCCGTCATACTGGAAATTGCCGGCGGCACTACGGAAATGATGCTCATAGAAAACGGCCGCATGGTTGGAGCGCACAGCATAAGGCTTGGAACCGTAATCATAGAGCAGCAGGTCCGTTCTATAAAAGGCGGAATAGAAGACGCCCGCAGTTATATCGAAGAATTCATCCGCAACTCAAAGTCCCAGTTCAACGCGGAAATGAACCTGGACAAGGTAAAAAAATTCATAGCAGTCGGCACAGACATGAAGATAGCCGCCCTTTTTACAGGAAAATCCATTACCCCCTTCCTCTGGCAAATTCAGAGGGAAGACTTTGACCGCTTTGCAGACGAAATCCAGCGTTACAGCGTAGAAGAAGTAATTGCAAAATTCAAGCTGAACTATTCGGATGCCCAGACATTCAAGATTTCCCTGCTAACATACAAATATTTCATCCAGCTAACAAGGGCAAGCTCCATCATCGTACCAGAAACATCCCTTAGGGAAGGCGTAATAATAACAAACATAGCAAACCCCTCCGGAGAACTCCAGCTGGAATTCTCCGCACAAGTAGCAGCAAGCGCGGCGGCACTGCTAAGAAAATTCCAGGGGGACGAAAAGCACGCGGAATATGTACGCAGCATGGCACTGCGCATCTACGACTCAATGCAGATGGAACTGGGGCTACCTGCCCACACCCGCCTTCTTTTGGAAATAGCTTCAATCTTGCACGACGCAGGAATGTTCATCGGGGCAAAGAACCACAACCTGCACAGCGAATACATCATCAAAAACAGCGAAATCTTTGGCCTTTCCCGCGACGACATTTCCATCGTTGCACAGATTGCCCGCTACCACAAGGGAACAAAGCTTCCCTCCGACGACGCAGAATTCAAACTGCTCCCAAGGGAAACCCGCATGACGGTGCTAAAACTCACCTCCATCTTGCGCGTAGCAGATGCCCTGGACAGAAGCCACAGGCAGCACCTTGCAGACTTTACCATAAACTTTGCAAAGGACAGCATTACATTCCGGGTAAAGGGACGCAACAACCTGAACCTGGAAAAACTTGCCATAGAAGAAAAAGGCGGCCTTTTCGAAAACGTATTTGGCTATAAAATAGTATTGGTCTGAATACTTTTTTGGACCGTATTTTTTTTGCTAACCCGCTTTCCAGGGTTCCGCGGGACCCTACCCGCTCCATTGCCTGTGGCAATGGGCTACGCCCACCCTTACAATCGGGGGTAGGCTTTTTTTTGCAAAAGGAGGACTTATGCCTGCTAACTATAAATTCTTTAACCGCGAACTAAGCTGGATAGAATTCAATGCCCGCGTTTTAAACGAAGCCTGCCGCAAAGAAGTGCCTCTTTTGGAAAGGCTTGCTTTCTTGGGAATCACCTCCACAAACTTTGAGGAATTCTTTCAAGTGCGCGTGGCTTCCATAAAGCGTCAAAAAGAAGAAGACCCCCACTTTATAGACTCAAGCGGACTTACCCCCAGCCAGCTCTTAAAGCAAATCTCCAAGCGCTGCCACGAAATTGTAAAGCTCCAGTACGAAACCCTTTGCAACGACATTCTGCCAAAGCTTGCCTCAAAAGGAATTGCCTACATTCCTCCAGAAAAGCTTTCCGCCGAGCAAAAATCCTTTACGCAAAACTATTTTTTGCACGACATTTCTCCTGTTCTAACCCCCCAGCGGGCAGACGGCATTGTCTTTCCAAGCATAAGGGGTGGCTCCCTCTACGCAGCATTCATCCTTGTGCCAATGCCAGGCATTCACCTAAAGCAGACCCCGCTTTCCGCAGCAATCGATTCCGACTATACACTAGCCCTGGTTCAGATTCCGTCAAACCTTCCGCGCATAATTCAGCTCCCGGAAGCATCTTCCCCAACGCAAAAGCAGTTTGCCACCCTGGACGACATTATTGCCCTCTACGGCCGCGAACTCTTCCCCGGCTACAATGCAAAGGAAACGCTGCTTTTTAAAGTTGACCGCGACGCAGACCTTGCAGTTGACGAAGACGCAACCTCCAACTACATTCAGGCCATGGAAAAAGTCCTGGAAAAAAGACAGAATTCCTTTGCAGTCCGCATGGTGTGCAACTCAACAAGCGCCAAAATCCGCAGCATAATCCAGGAAAAGCTAAACTTGCCCGACGACGACGTTTACCAGGTAGACGGCCTCTTTGACCCGGAAACTCTCATGCAGATTTCCCCACTGAAAGAAGGCCTTCCCACTGCCAAGGAACTTACCTACCCCGAATGGAAGCATTTTTTCCCGCAAGACCTGCCGGAAGAAGACACCTTCTGGAACACCTTCCGCCAACACGACGTGCTTCTTAACGTACCCTACCAAAGCTACGACCCGGTAGTAAAATTCATAAGGGACGCCGCAAAAGACCCCGGTGTGCTTGCCATAAAAATTACGCTCTACAGAACCGGCAACGACAGCCCAATCATAAGCGCACTGGAAGCCGCAGCCCAAAGCGGAAAAGCCGTTACAGCCTTTGTTGAACTAAAGGCACGCTTTGACGAGCAGCGCAACATAACCTGGGCATCCCAACTGGAAAAAGCCGGTGTCACTGTAATCTACGGAGTTGTAAACTTAAAGGTCCACGCAAAAATATGCCTTGTAATCAGGCGGGAAAGCGACGGAATAAGGCGCTACATCCACCTTAGCACAGGCAACTACAACCCAAAGACGGCATGCCACTACCAGGATTTTTCCATCTTTACGTCAAACTACGACATTGCAAACGACGCAACCCTCTTCTTTAACGTAATCTCGGGCTACAGCGCAATCCAGCCCATGCACCACCTCTTTATGGCACCGGTCACGCTAAAAAGCCGCCTTATAGAAATGATTGACCGCGAAATCCGCCAGAGCACCCATGACTCGCCCGGACTAATTGTTGCCAAGATGAACAGCCTCTGCCACACGCAAATCATAGAAAAGCTCTACCAAGCATCCCAGGCCGGCGTAAAAATCATGCTGAACGTAAGGGGAATCTGCACGCTAATACCTGGTGTAGAAGGCATGAGCAAAAACATCAGCGTGGTAAGCATTGTAGACCGCAACCTGGAGCACAGCCGCGCCTTCTATTTTCAGAACGGAGGCAACGAAGAACTCTACCTTAGCAGCGCAGACTGGATGGACCGCAACCTTGACCGCCGCATAGAACTTATGTTCCCGGTACGCGACCAGGAAGTCTTTAAGCAGCTAAAAGACATGCTCTTTTTGTACTTTAGGGACAACACCCACAGCCTAACTTTGCAAAGCGACGGAAGCTGGAAAGAAAAATCGCCTTCTGCAAGGGAAGCTGCCATCAGGGTTCAGGAAGAATTCCACACAAGGTATAAAAGACTTGCCGAACAGGTAAAATCTCCCAAAACGGAATTCATCATCAGGCGAAAGGATTAGGGTATCACTGATTAATCCTGAATAATGTCATTATCGGGCTTGACCCGATAATCTATTTAGAAGAACTGTATGTTTGCATAGCCAACTGCCCTTCCGCACATTACGGCCTACCCCCGATTGGAAGGGTTGCGCAGCAAGACCGCCGCAAGGCGGGCCGGAGCGAAAGCGTAGCCCTGGAAAGCGGGTTAGCAAATTAAGGCAGGTCCAAAAAATAAGAAGAAAATTTCTTTCTAAACTCTTACACGCCCTCTAAAACTGCGCGCAAGAGTAAGCCTGTCCGCATACTCAAGGTCTCCCCCAACAGGAAGCCCGGAAGCAAGACGCGTTACCGTGCAAGAGTCGCCTGCACTGTCTGCAAGCATCCGCTGAATGTAAAGTGCCGTCGTGTCGCCTTCAACAGTGGGGTTTGTTGCAAGAATCACTTCCTTTACATTACCCTCTTTTACCCGCTGAATAAGTGAATCTATCCTAAGCTGGGAAGGTCCAATTCCGTCGAGCGGAGAAATAACGCCACCAAGCACATGGAAAAGTCCGTGGTATTCGTGGGAATTGTCTATAGTAGAAACATCCTGCGCCTGTTCCACCACACAGATTGTTGAGCGGTCCCTTGTCATATCCGAGCATACCTGGCACAAGTCGCTTTCCGTCCATGAACCGCATACAGGGCATGGCTTTATCCTGCTTTGCAAAGTGGCAATCTGCTGGGAAAAGCGTTCCATAAAAGATGGGTCTGCCTTTAAAAGGTGGTTTGCAATGCGGGCAGCGCTTTTTTTGCCAATTCCGGGAAGGCGGGAAAAACTTTCGGTAATTTCGTCAAGTGCGTTCATCTTTTACAGACCAAGTCCGGGAAGATTCATTCCGGAAAGCATGGGGCCAAGCTCTGCCTTTATCTGCTCCTGAACACGTGCCATTGCATCATGGTGGGCAGCCTTTATCAAGTCCTGCAGCATGGGAATGTCGCGGTTGTCCACGCAAATGGGGTCAAGATGAATGTCCACAAGCTCAAACTTGCCGTTAAGGGTAACATTCACCATATTTCCGCCGGCAGAACCAGTTGCGGTAATAGTGGAAAGCTTTTCCTGGGTCTGCTCAAGCTGCTCCTTTAGTCCGTTAAGATTTCCAAGATTTTTTAGCATTTCAAAAGGATTCATTTTTCACTCCATCAGTTTTAGTTTATTCCAATAACGCTGCCTTTAAACGTATCCCGCAAAAGCTGCACTTGCACCGGCAAATCAGCAAGGGTCACTTCTGGCTTGCGCTCTATATGCACAGGCTTAAAATCTATCCTGCGCCCGTAGACTTTCTCTAGGTAGCCCGCAAACTTAGCCGCATTCTGCTCCAGCTGCATAATCTCGAATGTGTTTTCCGTACACAAAACAAGAGTGTCGCCTTCCAGCTTCCAGTCAAAGGTCTTTTCCAAAAGCCCCGCAATAAGTGGCTCGTTTACGGAAAAGTCAGAAATCATCGTGGCCCTGACTTTTTGAATGTCGCCCGTGTCCACAGAAGAAACAGGAACTTCCGTCTGCGGTAAATCTGATTCTGCCTGTTCTGCCTGCTCTGTCTGGCCAAGAGGGGCTGCTTGCTCTGGAGCCGCCTCGCTTGAAGTGCTTACCTGCCCTTCTGGAGAAGGCTGCCAGTCAAAGCCGCCTTGCCATTCACCCTCATCCGGTGCTGGTGGCTGCTCACTGTCCTCCCAAGAAGAAGCTGCGTCTGCCCCAATGTTTTCCGCTGAATTTGTATCCGGCGGTTCAGCTCCGCCATCAGGAAAAGGGTGACTTTGCCCCCCGGAATCTTCCTGCAAAGCCGCAAACTGGGGAACATAAGCCCCGCCCCTGCCAGCTCCAGCTTGGGAAGAAGTGCCTGCCTGGGAAGAAATGCCTGCTTGGGAAGAAGAAGCCGCACCCGCCCCGCTTGCCACAGCAGAAGCTGCAACAGAAGCGGAAGCCCTAACAGATTCATCAAGCAAAGGCTTAACTGCATCCACCGCCTTCTTTACGTCAGCAGGACTAACGTATTCAGAAAGCCAGCAAAGACGGCTAACCGCAAGCTCAAATTCATAGCGGGGGCTAAGCGAATAACGGATGTCCCTGTAAAGCTGCATGAACAAGCCCAAAGCCCGCTCAATCTGCACGGAATTCCATGCATCCAGAACCTCTGCAGAAAAACGCTCGGCAGACTGGCCAAGAAGGGCCTCTTTTTTTACGCCGTTCTTAATCAGCAAAACAGAGCGGAGGTAATCCGTACAGTTGGAAATAAGCTGCTCAATGCTAACACCGTTCTGCATGTATTCATCAAGCTTCAAAAGCGCATTGGTGGAATCCCCCTTAACGCAAAGGCCAAAAAGCTCGTTAAGCCGGTCAACGCCAACAAGGCCAAGCTTGTCGCGGATTTTTTCGTAGGTAATCTCGCCCCCGCTAAAAGCCGCAACCTGGTCAAAAAGCGTGTAGCTGTCGCGCATACTGCCGCCGCTTTCCCTGGCAATCCAGTAAAGCGCCTCGTCATCAGCCTTAATTCCGCTCTCCTGTGCAGCAAGGGCAAGCTGTTCCTTAACCTTTTCCACCGGAACCAGGCGGAAGTTGAACTGCTGGCAGCGTGACTTTATGGTAGCCGGAACCTTCTGAAGCTCCGTAGTGGCAAAAATAAATACAACGTATGGCGGCGGCTCCTCAATTGTCTTTAAAAGCGCATTAAAAGCGCTAGTAGAAAGCATGTGAACTTCGTCTATAATGTAAATCTTGTAGCGGCAAGAGTTCGGGGGAAAAAGAACCTCGTCCTTGATTTGGCGCACATCATTAACGCTCGTATTGGAAGCACCGTCAATCTCTATAACATCAAGGGAAGAACCAGCCGTAATCTCCTTGCAAGCCTCACACTCGCCACAGGGACTTGCTGTTGGCCCCTTCTGACAGTTCAGCGCCTTTGCCAAAATGCGTGCCGTGGAAGTCTTACCACAACCGCGCGGCCCCGAAAACAAATAAGCGTGGGCAATCTTCCCGGAAGCAATCGTATTCCTAAAAGTCTCGGCAACAAATTCCTGCCCGACCAAATCTTCAAATCTCTGCGGCCTTCTCCTGGTCGCCGTAACTTCATAAGCCATAAATTAAGAATACCCTAAATCCGCTGATTGGGCAAGGACAGCCCCTTCTTCTTTTGGACGGTATCCTCTAGGACGAAAGTCCTGCTTGCTCTACCATTCATTCCTTGGCTTAATTCGACCGAATAGGCCTTTCGTCACCGCCCTTTCAGGGTTCCGCGGGTCCCTCCCCGCTCCATTGCTGCTGGCTCCGGCCCTTCGACTGCGCTCAGGGACCTACACCATCAGCAACGCTACCGCGCCCTTCCACGGCGGCGTAGGATTGTGGGGGGGAATTTTACAGAAACAAAGACCTTAATGACAGCAAACAAAAATGGTGCTATAATAACTCTATTGGAACTAAAAAATGGGTTTAGTCAAACAAGCAAAAGAAACCGTCAGCTCTTTAGATACTCTGGTAAATGAAGATGTAAAACCCTTAATTAATGGAGAAGTAAAAGAAATACTGGTAAAGGTAAATAACTTGCTCGACAAGGACATCCCGTCTTTAATCAAATGCCTAAAACTGGGAATTATGATTATCGCTATAAGTGCCGCGATTGTTTCCATAGGCGCTTGCGTAAAGTTTTTTTGGTAACAAGCAACAACTATTACCCTTCTGTCAGAAAACTGTTCGCCAACATCTTCATCCACCTGCGGTATACCATAATGAACATTACAGCCTTTTCTCCATATTGTTTTCTCCTAGATTTTTTTAATTCCGCATGTTATAATTTACACAGAGAATCAAAACAAACAGTTTTTAGGAGGTACAAAAATGAATGACAAAAGATTAAACAATACCATTTACATTATGTACCTTGTTACAGAGAACTATAAGAGAGCTCATTCTCTAACTACCGAACAGTTTTTGTCTCTAGATAAAAAATATCACATAATCAATTTTGTAGGCGAGTGTCCAGATATTTTTGATTCAATGAATGAGCATGAGATGATAGAGGAAATCGACCAGTATGTTGCTCAGTATCAGTGATGTGTTGTATCACGGAACTAGATTTAGAGCTTGAAAAAAACAAAGAAGCCCTCTATGACTTTATAAGCAACAACTAATCCTTACCCTTCACCGCAAAAACGCATTTCGTAAACCGGCGGAGATTTAAAGTCACACTTGAAATCTCCGCCAGTTTATATTACAACCCACCCCGGGCAAAAACCGCCAAACGCAATTCCTACCCGGCAGCTCATCCTACTCCAGCGTAAGGTCGCCTTCCTTTATCCAGCCAATCTTCCTGAACAAAAGACCGAATGCCCAGCTTAAAACGCCCGGCAAGACAAAGCAAATAAGAATCAGCCCAAGCCAGTCAAAAGCAGTCGGAGAGAGGGCAAGGGCCTGTGCCGTAGCATCAGCGGAAACAGTTCCAAGCTTCTGTGCAGTCTGCAAAGCCGCATCCGTTGGGCTGAACCAGCCGGTTGCAACGCCAATCTGGCCAACAAAACCGCAAGTTCCCATACCGGAGCTTATTGGAGCGCCGTTCATCTGCATCTTAAAGACGCAGGTAGAAATTGGTCCCGTAATAGCAGAAGAAAGAATAACCGGCAGCCAAATGCGCGGGTTCTTGATGATGTTTGCCATCTGAAGCATGGAAGTTCCAAGCCCCTGGCTCAAAAGACCACCCCATTTGTTCTCGCGGAAGCTCATAACCGCAAAACCAATCATGTTTGCAGAACAACCGGCAACAGCAGCACCGCCCGCCAAACCGGTAAGGCTAAGGGCAGCGCAAATTGCGGCAGAAGAAATTGGCAGTGTAAGCACAATGCCAACAATCACGCTAACAATAATTCCCATTACAAACGGATGCAGGTGGGTTGCCCACATGATAACGTAGCCAATGGAAGAAGCGGCAGCACCAATCCACTTTGCGCACAAAACCGCAATAAGTGTTCCGCTAAGAATCGTAACCAAAGGAGTTACAATTATATCCACGCGGGTCTTCTTAGAAACAAGGTTTCCAAGTTCAGAAGAAATAATTGCTATTATATAAACAGCCAAAGGTCCGCCAGCTCCGCCAAGAGTATTTGCGGTTGCACCAACGGCCGCAAGACTAAAAAGAACAAGGGCAGGAACGCCAAGCGAATATCCAATTGCAACAGCCATTGCGGCTCCTACAACATGGCCTTCCATTGCAAACTTTCCGGCATTCACCAGAAATTCAAAAACGGGATTTGTCCCCAGCCTAAGGAGCAGTTCCCCCAAGGTCTTGATTATAGTTCCAATAAGAAGGGAAGCAAACAATCCCTGCGCCATACCGGACATTGCATCTATGCAATACCTTTTTACATATTTATTCATACATCCTCCGCAAATAATGCATAAATATAATATCAAAACTCTTGAATTCAAACAATAGATGCTTTTCTCTCTTTTTTTCTTGCGGCAGCTTCTTTTGCTAAGGGCTTTCCGGGGTTCCGTGGGGCCCTACCCACTCCATTGCCTGCGGCAACTTGCGCCCCTCCAATCCCGGCCGTGCCTACAATCCAGACCATGAGCCTGTTTGTGCCCAGAATTCAGGCTAAATTCCACAAAATTTGACTTATACCCACTCTAGTTTTATAATAAATTTAAGTTTTTTATTTGCATACCGAAATTCAGATATAAACAAAAGTTATAATTATTCATTTGGGGGTGGTTTAATGGATAACAAATTAATAAGACGCAATTCTATTTTAACAAAAGTCGTCTTCATAACGATTCCACTCGTTGTAATTCTGTTTGCAATTTTGATTTTTGTAAACTTGAAGGTTCTTTCACCAGTAATGGACAACGTTTATGAATCAAACATGAAAGAAATTTCAAACGCACGTGCTGCCCAGATTGAATCCTGGCTCAACAGCTACCTTCTTGACCTTAAGGTATACTCCGGGGCAGATGTCTGCAAAACTGGAGATGGTGAAGAAGTAGTAAAATGGCTTCAGCAGAACACCCAGCTTTGCAACAAGGACTATGACTACATGTTCTACTGCGGACCAGACGGACAGTCCATCCGCGACACAGGCCTGCGCGGTAAAGTTGGTGCCATAAATAGCCGCGACTACTACCAGGACATAATGGTAAAGGGAAAAGACAACTGTATTGGTGTTGCAATCATCTCAAAAACAACCGGCCAGCCAGTATTCCCAATTGCTGTAGCCGCAAAAGATGCAAGGGGCAAGACATTCGGCTTCTTTAACGCAATGATGTCGCTCAACTTCATTCAGGAAACAATTGCTTCTATTAAAATCGGAGAGAACGGCTACATGTTCGTAACGGACTCCAACAGCACAATCCTGGCCCACCCCAACAAAGACCTTATCATGACAGACCTGAAGGAAGACAAAGCAATCAGTGAACTCCTTCAGACAAACGAAACAAAGGCTTCCATTATAGACTATGAAAATGAAAAAGTAATGGTTTCCGTTTCGCCGGTAAAAGTTGGTGCAGGCTGGAAAGTTGGTATTGTAGTTCCCTACGAAGAAATCCAGAATGCAGTTAGTAAAGTTTCAAACACAACGGTTTTCTCTGGAATCATAATAGCCATCATAATAACAATCGCAGTTATCCTTGTTATGAAGAGGGTTCTTAGAAGAATCAACCTGGTAACAAGAAGCCTTTCGGACATTGCAGAAGGAGATGCAGACCTTACCAAAAAGATTCCTTCACAGACAAACGACGAAGTAGGTGTCCTTGTAAACACATTCAACGTCTTCGTAGAAAAAATCCGCGAGATAATCGCCACGATAAAACTTTCACAGGATGCGCTAAAAGAGGTAAACGGTGAACTTGGCAACCAAATTAACGACACTACTGGTTCCGTAAAGAGCATTACCGGTTCCGTCTCCAACATAGACAAGAAGATAGAAACACAGACACAGAGCGTAAACCAGACAGCGGCAGGCGCACAGCAGGTTTCTTCAAGCATAACAAAATTCAGCTCTATCATCGACTCCCAGGCATCATCCGTATCAGAAGCTTCCGCAGCGGTAGAAGAGATGCTTAAAAACATCTCCACCATGGATTCTTCCGTATCCCACATGGCTCAGGAATTCGAAGCGCTTGCACAGGACACAGAGACTGGTATTTCCAAGGACCGCCTCGTTAACAACCAGGTTATCCAGATTTCCGAACAGTCAAAACTTCTTGCAGAGGCAAACAGCATCGTAAACAACATTGCTAAGCAGACAAACCTCTTGGCTATGAACGCCGCTATCGAAGCAGCCCACGCAGGAGAGGCAGGTAAAGGTTTTGCGGTTGTTGCAGACGAAATCAGAAAGCTTGCAGAAACATCCAGCCTTCAGTCCAAAAAGATTGGCGAAGAGTTGCGCAGCGTTCAGGAAACAATCAACGGTGTTACGGAAGCATCCGCCGCATCAAAACTTGCATTTGACTCTGTTTCAAAGAGAATCGAAACAACAAGTTCCCTTGTCCGCCAGATTCACGAAGCAATTCAGGAACAGAACGCAGGTTCAAAGCAGGTTCTTGAAGCCCTTAGCGAAATGAATTCAAATACATCGGAAGTACGCTCTTCTTCATCAGAAATTTCTCAGAGCATCAACTCGGTTCTTGCAGAAATTAATGCGCTCTACACGATGAGTAACGACATTTCAAACCTTATGAACAACATCGAAAACGAAACCCAGGGAATTACGTCTAACGCAAATGACCTTACAAAAGTTTCGTCTTCCATGGACTCAAGCATCTCTTCCATCGGAAGCCAGATAGACAAATTCAAAGTCTAAGGTTTTCCAAAAGCAAAAGGGCGCTTGTCTTAATAGGCAGGCGCTTTTTTTATTTTATCGCTATGCTGCGGACAGAAAGGGAATTTTTAAGGCCTTTTTCCCCAAAGTCAAATTTAAGTTCATTCACCTTTTCCCAGCTGAACAAGCCTTCAGCATCATACCATTTGTTTTCACTGTCGCTCCATGCACCGGCATCTGCAAACTCCTTTAGCGGAATCTTTACCTTGTGCCATTTGCCGTCAGCGGGAAGGCTTCTGCCGTCTATTGTTGCCTGGCACCTCCAAGGCTGATTTTCCTTGCCTTCTCCGGGTGTTTCCTTATCCACAAAATACACCTTTATGTCCAGGTCTTTCTGGCCTGTGCTAAGTTCAACTTCAAGAGACATGCCGCTTTTTACAAGATCAGAGAAGTCACAACTTTCTCCAAACATGCAGCCAATGGCATTGTATTTTTCTGCCTTCCCAACATAGATATAAGGCTCGCCGCTTACAGAATCCTTCCTGTTAATTCTAAATGAATCGCACCAACCGGCAAAATAGGTTCCCCTTGCAACCCCATTCCTGTAGATTGTATAGTCACCTGTTTTTTTTGCATTTTCAAGCCAAGAAAATCTTTTTCTGGGTTTTATTTGCGGAACATTAAATTCCATTGCTTTTAAAAGCTCAACATTCAAATCTTCTGGAAACCTTGCCTGGCTAGGATACCAGCTGTCATTTGTAAAGACCCCCAGTTTGTTCCTGTAGTCCCAGCTTACACGGCAAATGTTCCTTTCCTGCATCCATTTTCCCTTAAGCCGGTACCAGTTGCAGCGTTCCGCATTGTCTGCATAATCCATAACAACACCGTATTCGTTGCACATTAGGGCTACCCCGCGCTTGTTTGCAAATTTAACCGCTTCATCAAGTGGCTTTACAAGATATTCTTCGCTGCCCTCGGTCTTGTAATTTGCAAACATTGATTCTATCCAGCCTTGGTCTTTTTGCTTTTTTGGCATTTTAGGCATTTTTTCTTTTGAATATGGAAAAGGAATGTGGCGGACATTTTCCAGACCTGCCCAGCTTGCACCCTGATGGGTAAAGAGCATGGGCGTATAGTCATGGAAGTTGTAAATAAGATTGTCGTCC
>ODAI011002232.1_pt1 | contig 52748 bp, 37 predicted proteins | sample 1539321 | NCBI WGS metagenome assembly ODAI01 (sample SAMN02144231, study PRJEB22623) | gut metagenome | biome: sheep rumen | host: Ovis aries | place: New Zealand
AGCAGCCACACCAAGTTTTTTGCGAGCTCTCTAGCATTCTTTCCATTCTTGAGCTTTCTCATGAGGAGCATGTTCGTGTTCCTCTCCACTATGGTGAGAATGGCGCCATGGTTCCCCTTTCCGACGATCGTGTCCATCTCAAAGTCCCCGAAGCGTCTTCCATCGGCCTCCTTCGGCCTTTCACGGATGCTTGTGCGATTGGGGATGACGACGCGCTTTCCGCCTACGGGCCTGCTGCGGTGCTTGAGCCTGTGGCGGCAGTTCTTATAGAGGTCGCCGCCCTGCCTCCTATCCTTCCTTATCATCTTGTAGATGGTCTCATGGGATATGTGCTTGCCCTGGAGCTTGAGATGGCCTGATATCTGCTCTGGAGACCATTGCTCCTTTCTCAGCAGACTCTCCACCTCCTGTAGCAGTTCCTTGCCCACTGTGCGGTTTCCCGGCTGCCTGTGCTTGTGGTATGCGGCATTCCTCTGGGCGGTTTCCCATACATACTTGCCACGGCTTCCGGTGTTGCGCCTGAGCTCGCGCGTGATGGTGGAAGGATGTACGCCAATTGAATTGGCGATGGCACTTTTCGTCTCTCCTTTTTGTAATAACACAGAAATTGTGTACCTTTGCTCCGAAGTCAGTTGTTTGTACATAAGCAATGCAAATTTAACTGATTTTTGGGAGACGGCGGTCTCCCTTTCTTGTTTTTTTGCATTGCCTGTTGAAACGGGCGTTTCCGTGGGGGGTGGAACCCCTCTCCGCTACGCTCCGAGAGGCTTCCCCCCCCACGGAACATTCTTCTTCCCTCATCCAATATTTGCACTTCTATCTTGAACTTGGGCAGAAATGTCATCAACCATTGATATATAGGACAAAACGTATCATATTAAAAATGTATCAATGAAATCAATAAATCATATCGAAATCATTGATACATTTGTATCAGTCTAACTTAAAAAGTTATCTTGAGTCTAAACATAGTTGTCATAAAACGAGAAATAATAACGTCATAAGTTAAGTTTCTTCCATGTACTTGAACGTTTTACAAAAGTTTTTAATATCTTTGCATCGTCATATTGCCTGAATAGGCATCTGACAGGCATATTAGACAGCGCATTTTCGCTTTTCTGAACATGTGAACTTGGACACTTCACCTGTTGGCAACTGCCAATGAAATCATCAGAAAGTGGGAAACGCTCTCTTGGTGTGTATTCGTACCATTTACGAAATACTGCCAAGCGGAGGAACGTTCCTATTCTGTGATTTCAGGGAGTCCAAGCCCCACATGGCAGTTTAGAGTAATGGTGACTCCGCTCTTCTTTTATGCCTCCTAAACATAGTATAAATTAGCATCGCAGGGTCACAGATGCCTTATTTTATTACGATATGATTAGTACAATGAAACACGGGATTATAATTGGAGGGCTTGTTTTTGTAATATCCCTCAGTGCAATTTCATGTGAAAGCAAGTCAAAAAGTGACATGAATGTACCAACCGAGTATTGTGAGGAACTCGTAAAACTTGCAGAGGGAGGCAATGCCGAGGCCCAGGCAAATCTTGGTGTATGCTATGCAAAAGGTGAAGGTGTTTCACAGAGTAATGAAGAAGCTGTAAGATGGTTTAAGATGTCAGTTGAACAAAATAATGCGAAAGGACAATTTTACTTGGCTATGGCTTATAACAGAGGAATGGGAGTCAATCAGGATTGGCAAGAATCGTTTCGTCTAATTAAGGAGTCTGCTAATCAAGGTTATGCAAAAGCACAAACTCAGTTAGCAGGTTGTTATGATTACGGGCTGAATGGTATCACAAAGAATCATGCCGAAGCCATGAAATGGTTTAGATTGGCTGCGGAGCAAGGTGAACCCGATGCACAATGGAACGTTGGTATGGATTACTATACTAATAAAGACTATAATGAAGCGTTCAAATGGTTTGACAAATCGGCAGCACAAGGTTATTCTGATGGACAACTATTTTTGGGCATGTGTTATTTCTTGGGACAAGGTGTTGAGCAAGATAAAGTAAGAGGTTATGATTTAGTCCGTAAAGCAGCAGAACAAGGCAATAAAGATGCTATTCAAGAATTAGAATTGTTAAAGAATAACATGTAAGTCGTTGGTTATTGGCATAAGTTCCGAACGAGCAAGAAAGTACCAGTCAGCTATGACACGGACAAATAGGCATAAAACTCAATAAATTATGATACTACTTATTATTGTCGTTGCTGTTGTTGCTGTTTATTTCTTTATAAAGAACAATCCGAAGGGAAATACACAAGCGACACAATCAGATGCTAGTCAAACAGCAGAACAGACAACATGTCCTATCTGTGGACATCAAATTTCAAGCAAGGCAGTTACATGTCCTCAATGTGGGCATCCTGTTGGTTACGATAGCGCAAGAATGAACCTAAAAACATTTTTAAGGAAAAAATGGGTTAAGGTGATATTAGTAATTATTGCAATAATCATTATCGGACGAATAATCGGTAGCATCGTAAATCAATGGTTATTAGCATAAACTATCCTTAAGCACCGGTCAGCAATGGTCGGTGTTTTATTTTATATGATATTTTCCGTTAATGTCATACTCTGATATTTCCTCATTTTGTAGGGTATTCTTAATGTTGGATGCAAAGTCAATGAGTGAGTCTACATTATCGGTTACAAGCGTTTTTCCTCTAAACACAATGATTGCTGTTAGGTCGGTTTGATCCAGACGTGAATTAAATAGTGTCGCTACCTCAACATTTAGATTTTGTGCAATACTCTGTATTGTGCTTAATGTCGGGTTTCCGTTAATAGCCCTACTTAAACTCTCCGGCGCAATCTGCATTTTCTCTGCAAGTTGCCGCATGGTTATGCCTTGCTTACGGCAAAGCATTCGTACCGAAAGACTCAAGTTATTTTCCATATTATTTCTTGTTTTGGGTGCAAAGTTACAAAAATAACTTGAAATATCAATTAATTAGAACAAAATTGAAAGAAAATATCAAATTAATTTGGTTTGCATTGATTTTTGTTGTATATTTGCACTTGAAAAATAACTTAATATATCAAGAAATGGGAAAGAAGAATGTAACAGCAGTGATTTATGCAAGAGTAAGCACCAACGGCCAAGACTATGACCGCCAACTTAACGACCTCCGAGATTATGCAAGTCGTATGGGGTATAACGTGGTTAAGGAGTTTGCAGAGAAAATCTCCGGCGCAAAGAAAGTGGCAGAGCGAGAAGCACTGACAGAGTTACTTTCGTTTGTTGAGACCAACCATATCGACAAGGTGCTTATATATGAGTGCAGCCGTTTAAGTCGTAGGGTGGCTGACTTTATCAATATTGTAGATAGGTTGAATGAGTTGCACATTTCTTTATATATACACCAAAACGGACTTGAAACCCTGCAGGCAGATGGGAAGGTGAACCCTATTGCGCAACTTGTTATCGGTATGTTGGCCCAGTTCAACAGCATGGAGCGCAACCTCATCCGTTCACGTATGGAAAGCGGTTACAACAACTACAGAAACAATGGCGGTGTGGTTGGTCGCAAGGTTGGTTTTCGCAAGTCTGATGAGGCCATGAGGGAAGAATATAAAGAAGAAAGTCGTTTGCTCAGAAAGGGCTTGAGTCTCCGCAATGTTGCTAAAATCACGGGCACTTCCATTAATACATTACGTAAAGTTAAGGCACTTAGTTAAAAAGTTGCCTTTTCCTTTGGTTAGTCGGTAGATTTGCATTAGGTTTGTAAATGTCAGAGGATAACAGATTGATAATAAAGAGATAAATGACAGAAAAATATGACATAGAAATCAAGATTGGAAATGAGGTTTTAAGCGGTTGCCCTCTTGTCGTACAACAGACTTGCTCACCCGTGATGGGTGGCACAGCAAGAGACAGCAAGCAACGAAATAAGAGGGTTATGGTATTGATTAATGGTAACATTGGAACTATGCAAGAAAATACTAAACAGCGGAAAACGCAAATATACAGATAGCGAAATAAAGGAAATTAGAGAGTTCTTATACAGAATGGCAGAATTGCAGATAGAGAGTGAAAAAGAAAAAGCAATAATAAATAAAGAAAAGAGAATATGAAAAATGTAATATTATATTGTAGGGTTAGCACGGATGAACAAGCAGATGGTTGCTCATTGGATATGCAGGAGTTGTATTTGAGAAGATATTGTACCAGCAATGATTACAATATTGTAGATGTTTATAAAGAGGATTTCTCTGCAAAACATTTCGACATGAGAAGGCCCGAAATGTCAAGGATGTATGACTATTGCAAAAAGCATAGACGAGAGATTGACAAAATTCTATTCTTACGGTGGGATAGATATTCAAGAAATGTGGAGTTCGCCTTTGCATATAAACGGAAATTCCATGATGAATTAGGAATTGAAATCAATGCGATAGAAAACCCTATTGATTTCACAGCAACTGAATGGTCGACTATGCTATCCATCTATTGTGGAGTTGCCCATACTGAGGATGAGAAGATTAGCAAAAGGACAAAAGATGGAATTCATGGCTCACAACTAAAAGGAAAGTGTACAAACAAAGCCCCAAGAGGATATAAGAATTGTCGAGTATCTAAACACGAAACTTATGTAGTCATTGACAATGAAATTGCCCCTTTAATAACTAAGGTATTTAATGAGGTTGCGAAGGGTATAGAAACACCATGCAGTATACGAAGAAGGCTTTGCCCCAATATTGCAGAAAGTTCATTCCTTGATATGCTGAGAAATCCTTTTTATATCGGAAAAATCAAAGTTCCTGCATATCGTGATGACCCTGAACAGATTGTTGATGGGTTGCACGAAGCAATAGTAACTAAAGAAGTGTTTTATCGTGTTCAAGATATTTTAGATGGCAAGAGGAAAAACACACCAAAACTGACTAAGGCAATTAATCCCGATTTGTTTTTAAGAAAGTTTCTTGTATGCCCAATTTGCGGCCATGCACTGACAGGGAGCGAGAGCAAGGGTAATGGAGGTAAATATGCTTATTACCATTGCTGCCAAGATGGTAAGCACTTACGTAAACGTGCAGATGAAGTAAACGAAGGTTTTGTTCGCTATGTTTCATGTCTCACTCCTAATGAAGAAGTCTTGCGTCTTTACAAAGAGGTGCTGACAGACGTTCGGAACGAGCAAAGCAGAGAAACAAGGAATAAGGTTGAGGACTTACAGAAGGAGGTTAGACGTATAGAGGAAATGCTAAATACGCTTGACGATAAACTATTAAGCGGTACAATATCAGATGCAAATTACAATCGTATATCCCAACGCTACGAAAAACAGATAAGCGACCTCAAACAGCAAATTGAAGTAATGAAGAACCCGAACCGAGCCAATATCGAACCAAAGTTAAGTTATTCTATCTCTCTGTTAGACAATATGGAAGGGTTCTTTCGGGATGCTCCCGTAAAGGTGAAAATAAAGTTACTTGGTTCGATATTTCCCGAAAAAATCGAATTTGACGGAAAAAATTATCGAACCAATGGCTACAACAAAGTGTTCGACCTTATCTATCAACAAACCAAAGAGTTACGAGAGCCAAAAAAAGTTGACGGGGAAAGATTTTCGTCTTTCCCCGCCTCAGTACCCAGAGCCGGGGTCGAACCGGCACGGGTTGCCCCACTGGTGTTTGAGACCAGCGCGTCTACCGATTCCGCCATCTGGGCTTTTGCGGCTGCAAAGATAGTGATAATTTCCGAAATGACAAACTTTTCGCGGAAAAATCTTTTATTTTTTCCAAAACCTTGAGGTGATGTCTTCAAACTCTCCGTTTTCCAGTTTGCGGTAGAGGCGTTGGTTGGTGGTGTTTTTCTTCAGCGGTCCGAGATGTTTGATGTAGGGCCCGATCTTGATGTAGTCGAAGTCATTCTTGTTCACAACCGAAGGGATTCGCAGCCTTCCGCTGTACCATGCCACTTTGAATTGCGGGTGCGCCTCATGGATATACTGAGCCAGTGCATTGATGCCTTTCGGGTCGTTGTCGCCTCCCATGAATGAAATGCAGGTGATGTCGTTGCCGTATTTCTTTGCGAAATCGTCGATGGCATCGGTGTCAAGCGGCAGTCCGATGTCTTCCCACAGGTAGTGGCTGTGGCATCCTGGGCAGCGGCAGGGGCAGTTGGAGATGTTGACCGCCAGCGTTACTTCGTCGGGAATTTCCTGGAACACGATGCCCGTGTTGACGTATTTCAGCATTTCTTAGTCGTTTTATCATGAAAATTAGGAATCAGAAACGTTGTATCCCACGCGTGTCAGCGTGTCTGGTCGTTGTTTCTGATTCCTAAGAAACTGTTGTTCTGTCGTTTGCTTTATGGTTTATTCAGCATGCGCATAGTATCTGCGTGCTGCTTCTTCCTGTCGAGCCTGTGAGAAATTGCTCACTCGTTTGAGGTAGCCGATGATGCGAGTCATGTAGTCTACGTTCTTGGAGTGGCAGTGAGGGCATTCGTGCAGGTATCGCTTGTCAATGTGTCCGCAGTCGTTGCACACGGTGTTGGGGATGTTGAACGTGAAGTAGTTGCATCCTTCCTGTGCCGCCACTTTCAGCAGGTGGGCGTATTGCTGTTTGCTGAGGTGCTCTTCCAGGTTCATGTGCAGTGCCGAACCGCCGGTGAGGTGCTCGATATAGGGTGCTCCGTGCAGGCGGAATTTGTCGATGATGGATAGCGAATCGTCTTCTACCACATAGAAATAACTGTTGTAGCAGTCGCGCGGAACGAAATATCCGTCTTCTCTGTCCCACTTGGCGTGTTTCACTCCGACGTTCTCGGCGGGAATCATCTCGCAGTTGAACATCACCTCCTTGGTGCGATACATCTTGTTGTATTTCTCGATGAGGCCCAGCACCTTCTGCACAAAGTGCTTGTAGTCGTCGTTGGGCGTGATTTTCAGTCCCATGAACTCTGCTGCTTCCACCAGTCCGTTGATGCCGATGGTGAGATACTGGCGGCCGATGTTGATATAGCCGGCATCGAAGAGCGGGAGCATTCCGTGGGCCTGCAACTCTTTGAGGTTCTCGTTGTAGGCGAGTTGCACCTTGTGGCAGAGGTCTACAACCTTTGCCAGATAGTCCATATAGTCCAGGTTATGGTTCACGGCATACTGGATGCAGCGGTTCAGGTTGATGGTGAGCACGCTCTTTGAGCCTGTCGACACGCCGCCTGCTCCCAGCGTATAACTGAATCCGTTGTCGGTAATCTCATTGCGCAGTCTGCAGCATGAACTCAGTGAGTCGGCGTTGTCGCTCATATAGGTGAAGAAGGAGTGGCCTTCGGCATACATTTCTGCGGTGAAGTCGCCCCACTCGGGATCCATCGGCTCGCCCTCTTTGGTGGTGAGCAGCGCCATGGTTTCCACGGGGAACGTGAGCAATGTCTTGGTGCGCTCCTTGTTGAACCACTTCATGAAGCGCTTCTGCAGCCAGGAGAGACTGTCCCAGTCGGGCTTTGATCCGTCGGGGAAATAGAAGTCGCCGAAGATGCTTTCGAAATAGTAGCGGTCGTAATAGGCGATGTTCCAGAACACGGCCTGGTAGTTGCGTGCGCCGGTGGGCTGGTTCAGCGTGTAAACAATTTGCTCGAAGCAGTCGGTAATCACCTTGTCGATGCTGCGCTTCTTCAGACTGAGGTCAGCCTGCTCGTTGGCGCGCAGGTAGTAGTCCTGTCCATATTCCTTGCCGATGAAATAGTTCATATACATCAAGAATTCCGGTGTGGCGCAGGCGCCGCTGAGCATGCTCGACACCATGAACACCATGTTGGCGAATCCTCCGCAGAAACTTTTCAGGTTGGTGGGAGCGGTGGAGTTTCCACCGATAGAGGCCGTACCTCCGATGAGCCAGGGGTACATGGTGATAGAAGCGCAATAGTTGGCGAGGCTTGTCTCGTCGTTTTTGTAGATGAAATGGTGTGTCAGTTTGTCGATATACTCGTCGGCCAACTGCTTGCCATACATCTTTTTAATGCGGTCGGTGAGCAGACGGCGATTCAGTCGGATGAAATTCGACTTGGGCAGTTCGCCGATGAGTGTGGCGATGTTTTTGTGTTCCACGTTGGCGTTGGCATCATATTTTGATCCGGTGGCGGCGTTTACCGAGTCGCAGTATTCCGAAAGGAACTGCAACTTTGACAGCGTTTCACGGTCTTCCGAGTGCTGCTGCCTGTAGAGCATGAACGATTTGGCCACTTTGTAGAAGCCTTCGCGCATGAGTGCCTCTTCCACTTGGTTCTGAATGTCCTCCACCTTGATGTCGTCGTGCATGTCCAGATGGCTCAGGATCTTCGAGATGGTGCCTAAGTCGGTGTGCTGTTCCACACTTTCGAATGCCTTGACGATGGCATTCATGATTTTGTCTAATGAAAAACGGTCTTTCGAACCGTCGCGCTTCGTAATGGTGAAATTCTTGATTTCCATTGTATATTTTCTGTTTTTAGTAACGTATTCTTAAGGTAGAGTTTTCCGTTTTTGGAAACTTTTTAGTTTTCAGTTTGAAAAAAGTTTCCCGTTTTGGAAAACTATTATCGGTTGCAAAGATATAAATTTTCTCTCATATTACAAATAGTTGAGTGGAAAAAATCGCGAATTTTTTGAGAAATATTTTCTGTGTGAAAGCACAGCCTCTGTTTGCCGTTGTTGTGCCGCTGATGGCATCGCGCCATGAAAGCGCGTCGCTGCCGGCGGTGAGCGCGATTGCCGGAAGAGGGAGCGCCCATGAGTGCTGCGCGGTGGAGTCCGGTTTCGGTGTGATGATGTCGTCCGCCCGTACGATAGATGAGTTGACGTGGCAGCGATGCAGCATGCTTTTATTATGAGAAAAGTGCCGTTTTCGGGCATGAAACAAGGCACTTTCGCCACTCAATGGCCATACTATGGAAAAGTAAATTAATTTAATTTGCACGGTAAATCAATTTAATTTGAAAAGTAAATCAATTTAATTTGCGCGGTAAATTAAATTAATTTGCAAAGACAATCCATTTGATTTGCTGAGCCGTTTGGCGGTGATGGAGGCTCCATTCAAGCGCTTCGGAGGGAGAAAAGCGCCAGAATGAAACACAAAAAAGTTGCATGTGGTGAGATTTCTCGGGCAGACCGTTCGTTATTTCAGATAGTATTATTATATTTGCAGGAGAAAAAACAAAAAAGAAAATGATGAGAAGAATCCTTTTGACATGCTGCTGCCTGATGGCCGTGGCAGCCTATTCGCAGAAAAAACCGCTCGACCATTCGGTGTACGACAGTTGGCAGACTGCCGGCAACATCAACCTGTCGCCGAAAGGCAATGTGATGACCTATGAAGTGAACCCGCAGGAAGGCGACGGCGAACTGGTGGTGCGCAACGTGAAAAAAGGCGTGCAGACGGTGATCAGCCGTGGCTATCGGGCCACGATTCTCGACAACGAGCAGGCCGTGGTGTGCCTCATCAAGCCGTTGTTCAAGGACACGCGCCAGGCTAAAATCAAGAAAAAGGCTGCCGACGATATGCCCAAGGACACGCTGGCCATTGTGAGCATGAAAGACTTCAGTGTGAAGAAGTTCCCCCATGTGCTCAGTTACAAGATGGGCAAGCACGGCGTGGATGCCGTGGCCTTCACCACGTCGGACACCACGCTCATCCCGAAAAAGGAGCGTAAGGACAAGCACGCGGGCAAGCCCATGCTGGTGTGCCATCTGTCTTCCACCTTATTATATAATATAGACACGCTGCGCCATGTGAGCCAGTTTGCTTTCGACAAGCAGGGCAAGCACATTGCCGTGGTGATGAACGTGAAGAAAAACCGGTCGCTGGTGGGCTATTTCGACGTGAAAGCGCGCCAACTGAAGATGGTGGCCGACACCACGGCGTTCTATTCGCTTCCCCAGTTCAACGAAGAAGGCACGTCGATGCTCTATGTGCAGGCTGCCGACACGCTCGACAGCGGAAGCAAACACTGCCAACTCTATCAGGCAGACATGGACGATTCGTCGGCCACGGCCACGCCCCGCCGTCTGGTTTCGCTCGACGACCTGGGCAATCTGCCCAAAGGGTGGGGGCTCACCGAGAACAGCAATCCGACGTTCAGCCACAACGGACAGCGCATCTTCGTGGGCATACAGCCCCTGCAAGCACCTAATGACACCACGCTGGTGCCTTTCGAGACGGCCGGACTGGACATCTGGAACTATGATGCCCCCGAGTTGCCGCCGATGATGAAGGTCAACCTGACCAAAGATCTCAAGCATACCTGCACGGCTGTCTACGACGCGCAGCGCAGCCGACTGGTGCCGCTCACCCTGTCGAAATTCGACCTGTTGAGGCCGGTGAACCGTGGCGATGCCGACTTCATGCTCTCCTCAGATGTCACCAAGACCATGGTGGAAACCCAGTGGAACATGCAGAACGATGCCGAGGTGTCGCTCGTGGATGTGTCAACCGGGAAGCGCACGCCTGTCGCCACGGGAGCTTTCTCGCGCGTGCAAGCATCCCCGAAGGGAAACTACGTGGTGTGGTACGACCTGAAACAGCGCGCCTGGATGGTCTACGACGTGAAGGGAAAGGAGACGCGCAACATGACCTCCGCGCTGGATGTCAACTTCTGGGACGAAGACGACGACCACCCGATGATGCCCGAACCCTACGGCATTGCCGGCTGGACCGAAGACGACCACGACGTGCTGATCTATGACCATTATGACATCTGGAAGATAACGCCGCAGGGCCTGAAGGCCCAATGCCTCACGGGCGGCGAGGGACGGCGCACAAAATGCACCTATCGCTGCCTTACGACAAAGGACATGGAGGAAGAGCCATTCATCCGGCGCAACGAAACCCTGCTGCTGAGCGTCTTCGACAATGCGACGAAGAAGAACGGACTGGCCACTATAAACATGGCAAAGCCCGCTTCTCTGCGCCTGGCCGTCCTGGACGGATTCACCTTCGGCAGCCCGAAGAAGGCCAAGGATGCCGAGGTGTATGCCTATACGAAGGGCAATTTCCAGCAGCCCAATGACATCTATCTGACTCGCACGCCCGGCCGCCAGGAGCAGAAACTCACCAGCATCAACCCGCAGCAGAAAGACTATAACTGGGGAACGGTGGAACTGATTCACTGGAATGCCTTCGACGGCACGCGCCTGGACGGCTTGCTCTATAAGCCGGAGGACTTCGATCCCGCCAAGAAGTATCCGGTAATGATTTATTTCTATGAGAAGAGGTCGGAAAGTCTCTACAGTTATGTCACCCCGCAGCCGAGTTGGTCGACCGTGAACCTGGCCTTCTATTGCTCGCGCGGCTATCTGGTGTTCGTGCCCGATATCGTCTATCATGCAGGCACGCCCGGCGAGTGCGCCTACAACTGCATTGTGAGCGGTGCCGAGGCCTTGGCCCGGAATCCATGGATTGACAAAGACAACATGGCCATCCAGGGGCAGAGTTGGGGCGGCTATCAGGTGGCTTATCTGATTACTCGCACCAACATGTTCAAGGCAGCCGGAGCCGGTGCGCCCGTGGCCAATATGACAAGTGCCTATGGCGGCATTCGCTGGCAGTCGGGCATGAGCCGCCAGTTCCAGTATGAGCAGTCGCAGAGCCGCATCGGTCGCGACCTGTGGACGGGCGTGGAACTGTATATGGAGAACTCTCCGCTGTTTAAACTCCCCCATGTCGCAACGCCCGTGCTGATCATGCACAACGACAACGACGGTGCTGTGCCTTGGTATCAGGGCATCGAGATGTTCATGGGACTGCGCCGTCTGGGCAAACCGGCATGGCTGTTGGAGTATAACAACGAAGAGCACAACCTGCGCGAGCGGCGCAACCGGAAGGACCTGACCATCCGCTTGCAGCAGTTCTTCGACCATTATCTGAAAGGGGCACCCATGCCGGCATGGATGAAATACGGCGTGCCTACCAGCCGCAAGGGCCAGTATTTCGGTTACGAGGAAGCCGAATAGTTGTCGGTGCGTACAAGAAACAGGGGGCTTGCAAGGATAAGAAACAACTTGCAGGCTCCCTTTGACATATGGAGAAAGTAATAATTGCTTATAACAGGGTTTTCCCCTTGCCTTGCCAAGCCTCGAAATAAGGCGGCTCGTCGCGCAACTGGATGTCGTCGTAGATGAAGTCGGCCACCACCGTGTCTTTGCGGTCGGGCAGCACCAGTCCCATTTTGCCGTCTTTCTGTACGATGATGGGCATGGTCACCAGGTCGTCAACGTAGACATAGCATGTGCGGATGAAGTCGTATTGGGGCTTGAGGATGTATTCGCCTTTGTGGTCGCGTATGCCGAACTTGCCGTTTACCTCCACCACTTCGTGATACTGGATGTATTTGTCGTGTATGCGCTTCAAGTAGAATTCCATCTTCTGCTTGTTGTTCACCAAGTGGAGCATGTAGTCGAAGGTGTCGCAATAGTTGGCAATGGCGCGGGCGAGCACCAGTTTGAAGTCGAGTCCGCTGATGGATTTCCTGTTCAGGTCGATATACCGGGCGATGGCCTCTTCTTTTTCGGGCACTGTGAGACCGGAGAGTTTTTCCTCAAACTTCTCCATGATACATTTCCTGCCCGACATGCCTTTGATATATCTGTGCATCTGCCGTGACATCTCCGCGCAGACGAATTTGTCAATCTGCTGCATCTCAATGCTGTCCACGTACATTGAGTCGAAATTCTCCTGGGTTATCTTTTCCATGGCTATACTCTCCTTCTTTTTCAATGAGCAGACGTGGCTTTGCGGCCTTCTGCATAATGGTAATGATATATTGCAAAGGTACGCATTTTCTTCGAACTGGCAAAAAAAGAGCGGATAAGTTTTGCCTTTTATGTTGTTTTTGTTGAAAAAAGGTAAAAAACTTTGCATATCTCAACCTTATTATATAATTTAGTGCCGTAAATCTATTACAGATAATCTATGACTGTTAAAAATAAAGACAATTATTGTGTTATTCTGGCTGGCGGACGCGGCAGAAGACTATGGCCGTGCAGCCGTGAAAAACGCCCCAAGCAATTCGTTGATTTCTTCTCAACGGGACGGACGCTGATGCAGGCCACCTTCGACCGTGTCTGTGGCATTATCCCCATTGAGAACATCTACATAAGCACCAACCATGAGTATGCCCATTATGTGATAGAGCAGTTGCCCGAACTGCCCCGTGAGAATGTGCTCAGCGAACCCGTTCACCGCAACACCGCTCCCAGCGTGGCGTGGGCCACCTATCGCATCTGCCACCGCAACGAGCATGCGCGCATGATGGTGATTCCCAGCGACCAGACCGTTGTCAGGGAAGACCGTTTCCAGGAAAGTGTCGTCAACGGCATGGAACTGGTGGCTCGCAACGACCAGATACTGGCGCTGGGCGTGGTGCCCACCCGGCCGGAACCGGGCTACGGCTACATCCAGATTGGCGACTCCGTGCATGGCGACAATATATATAAGGTGAAGTCGTTCACCGAGAAACCCGACCGCCAGTTTGCCCAGATGTTTGTAGACAGCGGCGAGTTTTTATGGAACACCGGCATCTACATGGCCAGTGTGGCGTATATGCGCCAGCATCTTCACAGCATTTTCCCCGCCGTGCTCCGCAAGATAGACGAGCCGGGCATGCACGTAACACTCGAGAATGAACTGCTCTTTGTTGAGGAGAATTTCCCCTCTTATCCCAATTTGTCTATAGATTTCGGACTGCTTGACAACAACAAGGACGTCTGCGTGATGAGGTGCGACTTCGGATGGGCCGACCTGGGCATGTGGCATTCCATCTACGAGGGTATGCGCAAGAGCCAGGACGACAATGTGGTGATCGGCTCCAACGTGATTACCGAAGACTGCCGCGGCAACATCATCAAGGTGCCCCAAGACCATCTGGCGGTGATCAACGGGCTTGAAGGCTGTATCGTTGCCGAAGAGGGCAACGTGTTGCTCGTTTGCAAGAAAGGCGATTCCTCTGCCCTTATCCGCAAATACATCAGCGAGGTGCAACTGAAATATGGTGAGGACTTCATCTGACCTTGCCGAATGGCAGTAGGCATCGAGTCGGGGGAAGGCAAAGGAATGGCGTTCCGCAAAGACATAGTCATAATTAAACGAACATGAGCGAGGTAGAGAAAGAAACACAGTTCAGGGAGTTGTTCACTCAGAACTATTCTCGGTTGTATCATGCTGCACTCTATCTTACCAATGATAGTGAGGCGGCAAAAGATGTCGTCAACGACACCTTCGCGTCATTGTGGGAAGAATGGCAAACCGGAAACGCAGAGAAGGTCTACACGTATACTTATCTTTTTCGCATGGTTCGTGGCCGGTGCGTGGATCTGCTGCGCCATCAAGAGGTGAGGAGCAAGCATGCCAGGCTCTATAAACTATTGTATCAGGACGGGCTCCTTGAAGAGGACGAAGAAAAAGAATCAAGGCTCGACATCATATATAAGGTGATGGAGGAGATGCCTCCTCGCACTCGTTTTGTGCTGGAACAGTGTTATTTTGAGCGCAAGAAATATTCCGAGGTGGCCGAAATCCTCGGACTTTCGCGCGACGGCATCAGGGCGCAGGTGATGAAAGGTCTCTCAATGTTAAGAAATGTGTTTTCTGTTAATTATAAAAAAGGTCAATGACCATATTCGACTGAAAACGTTTAATAGATAAAGACGAAGGAAATATGGGCGAAGAGAACAATGATAAAGTGAAGAACAGGCTCTTGATGGACGCCTTTGAAGGCATGGAAAGGCTGGAGGCTTTGACTGACGAGGAGTTTCAGCAACTGCTCGCCGATGATGAGTTGCGCCATGACATGAGTCTGCTCGAAGCCGTTAACCAGACTCTCCTTCGCCGTCGTTTCCCGTCGCCCGATGCAGAACAAATGTGGCAGCAGTTCAGGCAGCAGCACATTCTCCCTGTGAAAGAGCGCAGAAAGTCGAAGGTGCGTGTCATTGCAGCCTCTTTGTTGTCGGCCGCAGCCGTGCTTGCTTTGGTTTTCATGCTGCAGCCGAATGCCAGGGAAGGCAGTGACTCGGCTGTGACAGACGAGCCGTTAATGGCTTTCACGCGCGACACAACGCCGCAAGTGGTCAGGTTGAGCGATGACCAAGGCCATGAGCAGGTGGCAGGCCAGGCAGCAGAAAAACAGAATGTAAGGATGGGCGAGATGGTTGCCGACTTCTCCGTTCTCGATGATATGGCATCTCCCAATGAAACGGCCAGATGGAAAACCATCAGCACGCCGCGCGGCAAAGTCTATAAGGTAATTCTTCCCGATAAGACGCAGGTGTTGATGAATGCCGACAGCAAACTGACGTTCCCAGAGCATTTCGATGCGAAAGAACGTGTGGTTAAGTTGGAAGGCGAGGCATTTTTCACGGTGACGAAGAATGCCCATCAGCCATTTATCGTTGAAAGCGAAAAAGTGAGGACGCATGTTCTCGGCACAGAGTTCAACCTCAGGGCCTATCCGAGTTCCAGTCCTCATGTGACGCTTGTCAGCGGACAGGTGGTTGTTGACAACCTGATGAACCATGAGCGTGTCACGATGAAGCCAGGTCAGGACGTTACGCTCAATAAACAGCAGAGATTCGACGTGTCGGCTGTTGACACAGAGTATTACATCCAGTGGAAAGAAGGCTATTTCTATTTTGACAATCTTCCGTTGGTGGAAGTGCTTAAGGAACTGGGACGGTGGTATAACGTGGATATCCGCATTACCGATAATTCACTGATGAGTTATCGGCTCCATTTCATCGCCGACCGCAGTGCCAGCATTGATCAAGTGGTGGAGAACCTGAACGGCTTCAGTTACCTTCAGGTATACAAAAACGGCGATGGCATTGTGGTTTCCCCCAAAAGTGTTCAGCGCAAATGATCATTTCAAAAAAAGTGCTCAGCGCAAATGACCATTTTTGATTTGTAAACGTTTATCTTCATAAACAATCATATCTTAAAATGTATTGCTTATGAAGAAGTATCTTAAAAAGGGGCGTACAACAAACGGCATTGCCGCCATGCTGATGGCAGCGATATTCGTTTTGTTGTCTGGATGGCCTGCTGCCGTCAGTGCCCAATCATTAACAAAGCGTATCTCTGTCCAGTGCGAAGATGAGCCTTTGCCATCGGTGCTCAAGAAGATAGAGAAGTCTTCAGGGTTTAAAATCCTTTTTACCTACGACGAGGTGCAGCGTTACAAGGTTACCGCAAACATCAAGAACCAAACCGTTAGGAGTGCTTTGGAGACTGTTTTGCAGAAGACTCCCTGCAAGTACACCGTGAACGAGAAGTTCATCAACATCACGGTGAACGATGTTCCTGTACCCGTCAACGGCGGGGGAAAGGCTCGTTCATTGCGCGGACATGTCTTTGACAATAACGGACAGCCGTTGCCTGGGGCCACCGTTACGCTTCGAGGCACATCGGTGGTTTCTGTTACTGACGGCAACGGCGCTTTCACAATGGATATACCTCATGAAGGAACGCTGCTGGTAAGTTTCATCGGAATGGAAACCAAAAGCGTGAAGACACAAGGAAAGCGTGACGTGAACGTTGCCTTGACAGACGATGCCAACACCATCGGTGAAGTGGTAGTAACGGGTTTGATGAACCGTGATGCCAAGAATTTCACCGGTAATGCTTCGGTGTATAACGGTGATGAACTGAAAGTGATGGGACATCAGAACATCATCAAGAGTCTGGCCCTGATAGACCCCTCCATCTCATTGACCGAGAATACCGAAATGGGAAGCGACCCGAACACCATGCCGAAGATCAGATTCCGCGGCGAAAGTTCTTTCCAGGGCTTCGAGGCGATTGACAAGTCGGGCTTAGTGAGCGATCCTAACCAGCCGCTTTTCATTCTCGACGGTTATGAAACCACCATGGAGCGCATCGTCGACTTAGACATGAACCGCGTGGAGAGCGTTACCGTGCTGAAAGATGCCGCCGCCGCTGCCATCTATGGAGCCAGGGCCGCCAACGGTGTTATCGTGGTAAAGACGAAGAAACCGAAAGAAGGCGAACTGCGCGTGAGTTATACTTTGGACGTGAATGCCGAGTTCCCCGACCTTTCAAGTTATGATCTGCTCAATGCAGAGGAAAACATGCAACTCATTGAGCGTCTGAAACTCTATCGAAATACCGACGGAACCCTGCGTCCCGAATATAACGAAATAGCCAAGTGGGTGGCCCAGGGCGTTGATACCGACTGGATGAGCCAGCCGTTGCGCAATTCCTGGGGAACGCGCCATTCCTTGAATCTGCAGGGTGGCGACAGCCGTATGCGCTACGGACTCGACCTGAACTATGGCAACACTCCTGGTGTGATGAAGAAATCAAAGCGCGAAAACTATGGTATTGGTGTGGATTTGAGTTACAACGCCAACGACCGTCTGCTCTTCAACAACTATTTGAGCATTTACCGCACCAAGTCAGCCGACTCGCCTTACGGCAGTTTCGCCAACTATACCACCATCAACCAGTTCTATCCCATTTACGACAAAGAGGGACAGATGTATAAATACTACACCTATACGAATGAGTATGGTGAGCAAAACCGCTGGTGGGGCAGCGTAAGCAATATTCCCGTCAATCCTCTGTATGAAGCCATGGTGGGCAACAGCAGTGAGGCAAAGACCACATCGCTGAACGAAAACTTCTCATTCGACTGGCGCATCCTGGAATCCCTCCGCTTGAACGGACGTGTTTCCTATACACACTCCGAAACCAACGGAGATGTATTCGTTTCGCCTAATTCTTCTACCTATGCAGAATATGGCGCAGGCATGAGCGACCTTACCACCGAACAGCAGATGCTCCGTGGCCGATATACCCACACGCAGACAGAGCAAAACGGCATTGAAGGAAACATGTTCCTTACCTATGCTCAGAAATTCGACCAGCATTTCATCACGGCTTCTGCCGGTTCCTCATTGAGCGACACCAAGAGCGTGGTCTATGGGTTCACGGCTCAGGGCTTTGGCGACAACGACATAGCACAGCCAGCCTATGCCGCTGGTTACGAGAAAGGCGGCGTTCCTCAGAATGCGGAAGGCCATGCCCGACTGGCTTCTTTCTTCGCCTCTGCCAATTATTCATTCGACGACCGATACCTCTTAGACCTTTCTTATCGTCTTGACGGCAGTTCCTCTTTTGGAAACGACAAGAAGACGGCACCATTCTTCAGTACAGGTATCGGATGGAATGCCCACAATGAGCGTTTCATCAAAAATCTGAAGGCCGTTGACATCCTCCGTTTCAGAGCCACTTATGGTGAAGTGGGTTCCGTCAACTTCAGCCCCTATCAGGCAAAAGACATCTATTCGTATACCACAAACAGCCGCTATGACGGCAATATAGGTGCCGTGTTGCAGGGCCTGGGCAATAGCAATCTGAAGTGGCAGACAACAAAGTCTACCGAGTTAGGCATCCAGTTGGGCCTGTTCCAACTGTTCGACCTCCAGGCCAGTTACTACAACCGTCTTACCAAAGACATGGTGCTTCCCGTCACCACACCGCCGTCGGTGGGCTTCGGCAGTTATACCGAGAACCTGGGCGAGATGCGCAACCGTGGCTGGGAACTCTCTTTGCGAGCCTTCATCATCAAGAAACCCCAGTTGAATGTATCCCTCTTTGCCAATGCCAGCCATAACACAAACAAGATTATGAAGATTTCAACGGCACTGGAATCGTTCAACAAATCAACCAACTCTCGCGAAAGCGGAATGAGCGATTACGAGTGGGGACAGCAAACACACAAACTCCTTACCCGCTATGAAGAAGGACAGTCTACAACAGCCATCTATGCCGTGCGCTCACTGGGCATCGACCCGATGACGGGCAACGAGGTGTTTCTCACCAAGGACGGCCACCCCACACTTACGTGGAATGCCGAAGACAAAGTGGTCGTGGGTGATTCAGAACCCGACGTGCGCGGCAATTTCGGTGCCAATATCGGGTGGAAAGGTCTTTTCTTCAATCTCACATTCCAATACCAGTTCGGCGGACAGGCTTACAACCAGACGCTTGTAGACAAAGTGGAGAATTCCAACAAATACAAGAATGTGGACAAGCGGGTGCTCACCGAAACATGGCAGAAGCCTGGCGACGAAACCAGTTACAAGGCCAATCTCACCACGCGCCTCGTGCAGTATTACACTTATGCCAGTTCACGCTTTGTGCAAGACTACAACCTGCTGCAGATGGCTGCCATGTCGATACAATACGAACTTCCCAAGAAATGGATCGCTCCTCTCAGTCTGGAGAGTGTAAGGTTGTCGTTCAACACCAGCGACCTGGGCTACTGGTCAACGGTGAAGCGTGAACGCGGAACCTCTTATCCTTACTCTCGGACCTTCACTTTCGGTCTTCGTGTAAACTTTTAATTGATAATGATTATGAAGAAATTCAATATATATATCATCTTTCTGTCGGCAATCCTGATACTTGCTTCCTGCAGCGACTGGCTCGACGTGCAGCCCAGTACCGAAAAAGACCGTGCCGACCTGGTGGAATCTGCCGACGGCTACAAGAAAATGCTTTACGGCACCTACATCAACCTGACCAGCCCCACGCTCTATGGCGGAAACCTTACCTACGGCCTGCTCGCCTCGCTGGGCAGAGACTATGTGAAAGACCTCTCCTATGTGAGTTGGGTGCATTATAATTATGGTGACGATTTCCGTAGCAGTTATTTCGACCCCATTTGGAGCACGATGTACAACAACATTGCCAACGTGAACAGCATCCTGGCCGACATAGACGAACACAAGGCTTCGTTCCGTCAAGGAGAATACGAACTGGTGGCCGGTGAGGCCTATGCCGAGCGTGCGTTCATGCACTTCGACCTGCTGCGCATGTTTGCCCCCAACTACGTGGGCAACGAGGATGCCATTGCCATCCCCTATATCCCCAGTTATGAGCCCCCCCGCCATGTCCACCAGACGGCACGCGAGGTGATGAAGCGGGTGATGGAAGACCTTGACCAGGCCGAGAATCTTCTCAAGGCGGGCAACGATCCGCTGATCAATAGCCTGCAGGAAATCACATACAAAGGCGGCGACACGTTTACCGCCAACCGTCAGTATCATTTCAACTACTGGGCCGTTGAGGCTTTGAAGGCACGTGTATACCTGTACATGGGCGACAAGGCCAATGCCCTGAAATATGCGCAGGCCGTGATCAGCAACGCCCCCTTCACGTGGACTCCCGAGAGCGTTATCTCGAGCGGTGACAAAGTGTTCCAGAGCGAAATGATCTTCGGACTCGACGTTCCCGAACTCCCCAATTACTATGAAGCCAACTTTACCAGCGAGAACTTTGTGCTGGCCGAGATGGGATGGAGTTCATACAATGTTTACAGTCTCAACATCTTTGAAGATGCCAACGACTATCGCTATCTCTATTTGCTCACCAACGACAAGAACGGCAATCTGCAAGCCCTGCCCAGTAAGTTAAAGCAGGATGTGGGCTCGAGCAAGACCATGAAGAAGCAAACCATCCCGCTCATCCGTCTGGGTGAGATGTACCTGATTGCAGCAGAGTGCCAGGCCGAGAGCAATCCTGCCGAAGCCATCCAACTGCTGCGCACACTTAAGAAAAACCGCGGCTACTTCGCTTCTGATGCCGGTGTGGCCGAAGGTTCCGATGCCAATGCCATCAATGACTATGTGCGCAGGGAAATGCGCAAGGAGACCTATTCAGAAGGCCAGTTCTGGTTCTATCTCAAACGAACAGACTCTGCCTCAGTGCCTAATTTCAGCGCCTGGTCGCCCACAACCCCTGTTCAACTGAGCGTATACACATTCGCCATTCCTGAGATGGAGAAGGAATACGGAGCGATTCCCTCCACCGACAAGAAGGAAGACGGCAAGGCTAATTAAATGTTTTAACATCAAAAAGAGTGATTATGAAGAATTATAAAAGGGCTTTCGTACAGACAGCCAACTGCGTATTCATCATGCTTAGCGCGTGGGCGTTGGTTAGTTGTTCCACTGACGAGATTGACAAGTTCGACAATCATAACTATCTGTCGTTCCAGAAAAGCAGCATGTCGTATACCTTCGCATTCTCTGCCGACGACGTGAAAAGCGTGGAATTCGACATCCCGGTGGCTTATGCCGGACGATACAGCGACGCTGACATGCTGTTCAGCATCGTTCCTGTTTCAGAAAAGAGCACGGCCAAAGAGGGCACCGACTATCAGTTGATGGATGCCAGCCAGCAGGTAATCAAGGCCGGAACCAACAGCGGCAACGGCAAAATCAGGCTCCTGCGCACCCCGGCGCTGAAAGAAGAGTCATTGAAACTGGTGCTCGCCATCGCCCCCAACGACCATTTCCTGCCCGGCGTGGCCGACACCCTCACCGTCAGCATCAGCGACCAGATTGTACAACCCTCATGGTGGGACTGGAGTTACAGCCGCTGGCTGGGACAGTACACCAAGACCAAGATGCTGCTCTGGCTGGAGTTCATGGGCGTTGACGACGGCAGCAATCCCTTCGACACCGAGCAATACTGCCACTATGTGCTCTACACCGGTTATACCGAACCCTCGATTGTCTATCACGAGTGGGTGGCCATCCCCAAACTGATGGAGTTCCGCCAGTGGCTGCTCAATACGAAAAACAATCCGATGGACCCTGACCTGGGCATGCCCGTGGTGGAAACATTAGGTACTTTCTAACCATCAAAACAGAAATCATATGAAAAAGAGTATATTGTTACTGGCCATGGTGCCTTTCGCCTTTACATCTTGTCTGGAAGATGAGGGCAACTACGACTATACCGAACTGCAAACGGTGGAAATCAGCGGGCTGGCCGAGAGCATGCGCTGCGTGTTGCAGCAGCCGCAGAACATCACCCCCAGTGTGGCCACCCAGATATCTGCCGACCGGCTGGAGTATATCTGGCGAATAGGAGCCGACACGTTAGGCACCGAGAAAGACTTGAAATACACGTTTACCGACGTACCTATCAACAAAGATCCGCTAACGTTTGAGGTGCGCGACAAGCAGACCAACGTGCGCTACAGCAAGACCATCGACCTCACCGTGGTGTCGCCCTTTACCACCGGGTATGCCATTCTCACCGACGCAGGCAAACTGGCCTTCCAGTCGTTTGAATCAGGAAATCCGCTTTATCAAGACGTGTGCGAGGCCGTCAAAGGCGAGCCGCTCAGCGGAAAGCCGCTCTCTGTGAAGCAACTGCGCTATCAGGACGGAAACACCGGCGCTTGGTTCGACCGCATTTCCGTGCTCATGCAAGGGGGCAAGTCGCCTGAGTTCGACGGCGTTTCCATGAAGCGCACCAAGTGGTATGATGATGAATTCCACACCGCTTCGGTTCCGTCGTTTGCCGCCATCACCGCACAATACTTCAACACCGACAAGGCTCTCGATATCATCACTACCGACGGGCAGGTGTTTATCAAGCGCATCGGCAGCATGGGATCCCCCGACGACGGCTATTATGAGTATCCGTTGCAGAGCGAGGGTGGCTATAAGATTGCCCCCTGTGTCACCAGGCTTACGAGCAACGATGCCGCTTACGTGGGACTGGACGAGCAAAACCATCGCTTCGTGCTCTGGATGGGCAACAACCTTTCTGCCAATCTGCGCCACGTGGCTGCCAACGATGCCCAGTTCAGCACTATTCCCGGCACGCTCGTGTGGATGGGAAATCCCATGTACAGTTACACTGGCTATGCCATCGTGAAGAACGAAGGGAAATACTATCTCTATGTGCTCACTACCGACTGGCAACTCAGCCCCACCGTGAAGATGGCCCAACTGCCCGACGGTGCCGTGAACGACAACTGCGTGTTTGCCGCCAACATTACCATGCAGAACTATGACGTCGTGTCCAACTATCTGTTCATTGGCGACGGTCCCAAACTGAAGGCTATCAACCTGCTCAGCCTTGACAACATGAACGATGCAGTTATCGACGTGGCCACCTTCGACGGCGACATCACCGACATGCACTTCGACCGCGACGTAAACGTGCTGCCCGAGGCCGAGTTCAGCATTGCTGTGAGCCGCAGCACAGGGTCTTCCATCTATCAGTTAGACCCCACAATCATCAACCACGGTGCCATCATCAAGAAATACGACGGCATCAACGGGCGCATTGTCAGTTTCTGTCGCAAAATATGATTCTTGCAATGGTAAAGAAATTCTTAGCAACAGCATGGCTTGCCGCCGTTGCGCTGTCGGCACAGGCACAGTATAGAATCATTGGCGATGTAACCGGTATCGACGACGGCACGCTGCTCTATCTCACGCTGGTGGGCAAAGAGCATGTCAATATCGACAGCACAACCATCCGCAACGGCCACTTCGAGTTTTCTGGCGGCCGGGTGGACAAGCCCAAATGGGCACTCGTCAAGATAAAAGGCTCATTCGTGGCCACCTGCGACTTCTATCTCGAAAACGGAGACATCGCCATCCAGGGCGAGCGCTACCGTGCAAAAGCCTCGGGCACACCCATCAACCGCCAATACGACGAGTATAACAGCGATATCAATTCGATGGGCAATACCATCTATTCGCTGAACGTAAACATCAGCATGGAGCAAGATGCTGCCCGCCGCGACAGTCTCAAGGCTGAATTGAAGAAGACCGAGCAGTTGCAGAGAACCAAGGAACTCAATTTCATCCGCCGCTATCCCGACTCGCCCATCTCGCTGCGCATAGCCGGTTATCTGGTTCCGCGGATGAGCGCTACGGAAGCCCTTGCCGCCATTTCACTGCTCTCAGAACAGCAGCAGCAAGACGAAGAAATCATACAGGCGAAAAGGCGCGCCGAGCAGTTGGCCAAGGTTGAGGCCGGTGCCGTGGCTCCCGACTTCACGCTGCCCACCGACAAGGGAGCGCAGTTGTCGCTGAGCGCATACAAGGGCAAGTATGTGATGATTGACTTCTGGGCATCGTGGTGCGGTCCGTGCCGTGCCAGTTTCCCCGCCATTGCGGCCTTTCACAAGAAATACGGCAGTCAACTTGCCATTGTCGGCGTGTCGCTCGACCGGGGCGAACCGGCATGGCGCAAAGCCTTGAGTGAGGAAAAATGCACATGGGCGCAGGCCTGGGACCAGCAGGGAATGGCCGCCAGGTCGTATGCCGTGAGTGCCATCCCTCTGCTCGTGCTCATCGGTCCCGACGGGAAAATCATCGGCCGCTATAGCAAAGCCGATATCACCGATGAACTGCAGCGCTTGTTTGGCGAATAAGTATACGTCCGCAATAAGCAGGAAAGCGGCACTTTCTTCAACCGAAAGTGCCGCTTTTTATGGTTTGCCCCATTGATATTGAAAAGCAAATTAATATGATTTACCGCGCAAATTAATGTGATTTACTTTTCAAATTAATTTGATTTACTCAGCAAATCACATTAATTTACTTTCCGAATCCTATGCCGTGGAGCGTCCGTTCTGCCGGAATGGAGCGTCGAAAATGTCTGTTTGCGGCAATGGAATTCATTCTACGGGCTGTTGTAATCATATTTTTAACACACCCTATTTGTCTTACAGATTCTGGAACTCCTGCCAGATTTTCTCTGCCGTGTCCTTGAACTCTTCTTCGCTGAGTTTCAACTTCGGGTTGCTGAAGAGCATGTCTTTCTCGCTCTGCATGGGCACCAGATGGATGTGGGCGTGAGCCACTTCCAGACCGAGCACAGCCATGCCCACCTTGATGCAGGGGAATGCGCGCTTGATGGCAACTGCCACTTTCTTGGCAAACTGCATGTACTGGCCTATCTCTTCATCGTCCATGTCGAACACGTAGTCCACTTCACGGCGGGGAATCACCAGTGTGTGACCCTTCACCAGCGGGTTGATGTCGAGAAAAGCATAGAACTTGTCGCTCTCAGCACATTTGTAACTGGGAATCTCGCCAGCGGCTATTTTACTGAATATGTCCATATCGTTTTGGTTTTAGGAAATGCTGATGGCATCGATTCTTAACTTGATGGTGCCGCGCGGAATCTTCACTTCCACCTCGTCGCCCACCTTGTGGTTGAGCAGTCCCTGTGCTATCGGCGTGGTGATGGATATCTTGCCCTCGCGCAGGTTGGCCTCGCTTTCGCTCACGATGGTGTAGGCCATCTTGGCCTTGGTCACCATGTTGGTCATTTCTACTTTCGAGAGAATCTGCACGCAGTCGGAACTCAGGCGCGACGTGTCAATGATCTTGGCCTCTGCCAGTGTGGCCTTCATCTCATTGATCTTGTTCTCCAGTTTCATCTGGGCTTCCTTGGCGGCATCATACTCCGAATTTTCACTCAGGTCGCCCTTGTCGCGAGCCTCTGCAATGGCAGCAGAAGCCTTGGGGCGCTCTACGCTTTCCAAGCGTTTCAGTTCGGCTACCAGTTTGTCGTAGCCTTCTTGTGACATGTATGCCATAATCTATTTCGTTTTGTTATGAATTTCGAAAAATGTTCTATGAGATGTAAAACATAAAGAATTCCGACATCTTTTCCCAATGTCGGAATCCCTTATCCCTCAATTTCTTTTTGCTCTTACTTGTTGTTTTCGACTGCAAATATATAAATTAATTTTCAAACAAACAAATTTTTCTCAAAAATATTAATATATTCTAAAAATATTGTATCTTTGTAACCAGTTTTGCGATTACGACGTATAATTAAAAAAAGAACGAAGATAAAATGCTTCCTATTGAAGAAAGAAAAGCCATTATTGACTTGATACACCGTCAGGTGGTGCCTGCAATTGGGTGTACGGAGCCCATCGCAGTGGCATTATGTGTGGCCAAGGCCACCAAACTGTTGGGATGCAGGCCCGAGCATATCGAACTGCGTCTGAGTGCTAATATCTTGAAAAACGCCATGGGCGTGGGAATCCCTGGCACAGGCATGATAGGACTGCCCATCGCCATTGCGCTGGGTGCGTTGATTGGCCGTCCGGAACTCGAACTCGAGGTACTTCGCGACTGTAACAAGCAGGCTGTGGAAGAGGGAAAGAAGTACATTGATGAGAATCGCATGCACTTTGTGCTTGAGGAAGAAGACAAAGACAAACTGTTTATCAATGTGGTATGCTCTGCCAACGGCCATGAGGCCGAGGCCCGCATCAAGACACATCACACGGATTTCGTATTCCTGCGTCACGACAGTGAGGTGCTTCTTGAGAAGAGCGGTGGCGAGGCGGCCAGCAATGAGGCCGACTGTGACCCGAAACTCACCCTGCACAAGGTGTATGAGTTTGCCACCACGACCGATATTGACGACCTGAAATTCATTCTGGAGGCGAAGAAACTGAATTCTGCCGCCGCTGCCAGCGGTTTGCGTGAGAACTACGGCCATCAGTTGGGCAAGACCATGTGCTCCCCCTTGGGCCGTGGCATCATGGGCGAAAGCATTTTCTCGAAAGTGCTGTCAGTGACCAGTTGCGCCTGCGATGCGCGAATGGCTGGAGCCATGGTTCCCGTGATGAGCAACAGCGGCAGTGGCAACCAGGGCATCTGTGCCACGATGCCGGTGGTGGTGTTTGCCGAGGAAAACCATAATACGGAGGAAGAACTGATTCGTGCGCTCATCATCAGCAATCTCACGGCTATCTATATCAAGCAGACGCTGGGTTCGCTTAGTGCACTCTGTGGATGTGTGGTGGCCAGCACAGGCAGTTCTTGCGGCATTACCTATCTGATGGGAGGAACCTATGAGCAGATCAGTTATGCCGTGAAGAACATGATTGCCAACCTTACGGGCATGATTTGCGACGGTGCCAAGCCCTCGTGCGCACTGAAACTGACCACGGGTGTGAGCACGGCCATGATGAGTGCCATGCTTGCCATGCAGCACAAGTATGTGACATCGGTGGAGGGCATCATCGACGACGATGTGGACAAGAGCATCCACAACCTCACTGCCATCGGCAGCCGCGGCATGGATGAGACCGACCGCTTCGTGCTCGACATTATGACTCATAAGAACTGTTGAACAAATTCTTAATTATTAATAACAACAAATGAAAACTTTCAAATCAACGATCCTTGTTGCGCTGATGGCTCTCTTTGCCATGGCAGCACAGGCACAGATGCAAGATCCGGTTCACTTCTCAGTGAGCCAGAAGCAAGTATCACCAACTGAGGTGGACGTAATCTTTACGGGAAAGATTGATGCCGGATGGCATGTCTATTCAACAGGACTGCCTGCCGACGGACCAATCTCGGCAACTATTACCACAGAGAAGGCCGAAGGAGCCAAGGCTGATGGTAAACTGAAGGCACAGGGTAAGGAAATAAGCACCTTCGACAAGTTGTTCGACATGAACCTGCGCTATTTCGAGCATTCAGTAACCTTCGTGCAGCGTTACAAGGTGACAGGCAAGACCTACGATATCAAGGGCTTCCTGGAGTATGGCGCCTGCAACGACCAGAACTGCATGCCGCCTACTCAGGTAGAGTTCAGTTTCAAGGGCGAAGGCCCGAAAGACGCTCCTGAGGCCAAGGACGAAAAAAAAAATGACGAAGTAGACGATGCTGCGGCTCTTGCCGCTGCCGATTTGGCTCAGAATGCCAATGCTGATTCGTTGAAAGTTGCCGCCGACAGTGCTGCCGCTGCAGCCGTTGTGCCCATGGATTCAACGCAAGTGGATGCTTTGTGGCAGCCCGTTATCAAGGAGTTGCAGGCATTCAATGGCGACGATAACAAAGACCGCTCATGGCTCTACATCTTTCTGATGGGATTCCTAGGCGGTCTTGTGGCTTTGTTCACTCCCTGTGTGTGGCCCATCATCCCGATGACGGTGAGTTTCTTCCTGAAGCGTGCCAAGGACGACAAGAAGAAAGGTATTAAGGATGCCATCACCTATGGCATATCCATCATCGTGATCTATCTGGCACTCGGCCTGGCCATCACGGGTATCTTCGGTGCCAGTGCGCTGAACGCACTCTCCACGAATGCCGTGTTCAACATCTTCTTCTGCCTGTTGCTGGTGGTGTTTGCTCTGAGTTTCTTCGGATGGTTCGAACTCACACTGCCTGCTTCTTGGACCAATAAGGTAGACTCGAAGGCAAGCAGCACAAGCGGTCTGCTTTCCATCTTCCTCATGGCGTTCACCCTTTCGCTGGTGAGTTTCTCTTGCACAGGTCCTATCATCGGTTTCCTGCTGGTGGAACTGACCACCAGTGGAAGCATCATGGGTCCGGCCATCGGTATGTTCGGCTTCGCTCTTGCATTGGCTTTGCCGTTCACACTCTTTGCCATGTTCCCCACCTGGCTGAAGAAGGCTCCGAAGTCGGGAGGATGGATGAACACTATCAAGGTGACGCTTGGATTCATTGAATTGGCATTTGCCCTGAAGTTCTTCTCTGTGGCCGACCTGGCTTACGGATGGCGTCTGCTCGACCGCGAGGTGTTCCTCTGCCTGTGGATAGTCATCTTTGGCGCATTGGGACTGTATCTCATTGGCAAACTGAAGTTCCAGAGCGACTGGGAAGGTGGCGAGATGGAGAAACCCATGCCTGTGGCTTGCATCATGCTGGGACTGATTTCCATTGCCTTTGCCATCTATATGGTTCCCGGTCTGTGGGGTGCTCCCTGCAAGGCCGTCAGTGCCTTTGCTCCTCCAATGAACACACAGGATTTCAACCTCTATAAGGCCAATGAAGTGCGCGCCAAGTTCCTGAACTACGAAGAGGGTATGGCTGCCGCCAAGGCACAGGGCAAGCCCGTGCTGGTTGACTTTACTGGTTTCGGATGTGTAAACTGTCGTAAGATGGAGGCTGCTGTCTGGACAGACCCAAGCGTGGCAAATCTGCTGGAGAACGACTATGTGCTGATTTCACTCTTCGTCGATGACAAGACCCCGCTGCCTGAACATATCCAGGTGACTGAGGAAAATGGCCAGCAGCGCACGCTGCGCACCGTTGGCGACAAGTGGAGTTACTTGCAGCGCTCTAAGTTCGGTGCCAATGCACAGCCGTTCTATGTGGCACTCGACAACGAAGGCAAGCCGCTTACCGGTTCGGCTGTCTATGACGAGGACATTAAGAAATATGTGGACTTCCTGAAAGCAGGATTGGAGAATTATCGTAAATAAGAACTGACCTGAAAAGGTCTGTCTGCCCATGCCACCGTGCATATTCCCTCAAAGCGGGGGATTGCAGCAGGTGGCATGGACTTTTTTGTTGCCTGTGCTCTTGGTCTGGATTGCGTAATGGCATGCCCGCCGTTAGCGAAGGCATAAAAAACACGGAAGGGACGCGTTACCGAAACGCATCCCTTCGTATGTTGGTTATCCTAAACACAATCTTTTTTAATAACTGCATAACTAAAATAAACTAATATATAAATATTAAGTTACTTACAGAATACAATTATCACAATCTAGTTCTCGTAAGTATGTAAAAACGATGCAAAGATAACTGATTTCCCACGTTTGACGGGGGAAAATTTATCGGTTAATGGGTGAAAAATTGACGAGTGGTCAATTATGCCGATATAAAAACCAATAATTCCGATAGAATTAGGGTTGTTGGCCGCATTGCAGGTTATTCCTGCTCCGACTTTTCGACAGGTTGTGCGGCTGGTTTCTTCAAGCGGATGCTTAGTTGATACAGCGCGGGAAGGAAAATCAGCAGCGAGAATCCCACTGCCAGCCACACATTGTGCTCGTTGCCTTTGAAGATGTCGATGAGCGAGGCGTCGGCCATGTCGGGCCACAGGCGGGTGATAATGTAGGCAACACTGTTGTTCACCCAATGGAGAACCACGCCGGGCACGATGCTGCCGGTGCGCCAGTACATCCAGCCCAACAGGAGACCGAGAAGGGCGGCATGGAAAAACTGAGCCATGTTTCCGTGGGCTGCACCGAAAACGACGGCAGAAATGATGATGGCAACCCAATGCTGTCCTTTCGGGAAAATGGCCAGCAGGGTGCGCAGGATGGCTCCGCGAAATACGATTTCCTCAGCAAGAGGAACGAGAATGCCGATGGCGATGTAGCCCCAGGGGTTGCTAAGAATCTGAGTCATCAGACGCTCCAGGTCCTCTGGCATCTTCAGGTTCAAGACTTCTTCCATCCATTGCGAAGGAATCACCGTTCCCAAGGTCATGATCACCACCCACAGCAATGCTGTCCATGGGCGCGTCTGTAAATATGCGCGTGTTATCGGGAGCCATTTCCTCCATGCAAACAGGATGATCGTTAGCAGGCTGCTCGCTAATGAGATGATGATAACGGGAGTGGGACTCGTGTTCAAATCGTTATGGAAAAACAGCCCCACGATGATTCCCACGATGATTTGTATCAGCAGGAACGCCACCAGAAACATGGTAGCATCCATCCATTTTCTCAAATTCTGTTTCATCTGTTCTTATTGTTAGGTGTTTATTTGTCATTATCCGGTGTGCTGAACAGGTCTCTCACTTCCCTGGCATCTGACTGGAGTTGAGCCGCCAGTTCCTGTTCACTGTCAAACCGGTGTTCTTCTCGCATGCGGCGGACGAATCCCACGGCCAGTTGTTGTCCGTAGAGATTGCTGGAATAGTCGAGGATATGCACTTCAAGCGAGAGTGCGTTGTCGCCAAAAGTGGGGCGCCTGCCAATGTTCATCATCGATGGGCGTAGCATTGTTTCTGTCTTCAGGCAGGCATTGACGGCATAAACGCCCGGCGCTGGTATGAGTTTGCGAGGGTCGTTCACTGCAATGTTGGCAGTGGGGAATCCCAGTTCGCGTCCTTTCTGCACGCCGTTAACCACTGTTCCCCATAGGAAATAGGGATATCCCAGGCATTGCTCTGCCATTTCTGCATCTCCGTTCAGCAGGTATTTTCGTATTTGCGAAGAACTGATTTTGGGCGGGCAGGTGTTTTCGCTCTCGGTGCTCTCTGCTTTGAACTCATCGTTTCTCACCACGGTGATTCCCATTTCCTTGCCATACCTTACGTAGTCGTCGAAGGTTTCCTCGCGGTTGTGGCCGAAGCGGTTGTCGTATCCGATATAGAGAATCCGCACCTGCAGGCGTTCCTTCAGCACCTTCTGCATGAAATCGCGTGCGCTGTAGCCCGCCATCTCGACAGAGAAAGGCAGCACGGCACAATTGTCAATGCCTGTCTTCGAGAGCAGTAGTTCCTTTTCCTCGAAGGTGTTGAGCAGCAAAGGCTGATAATCGGCATGCAGCACCTCGCGCGGATGTTTGTCAAAGGTGATGACGGTGGCTTCCAGTCCTTCTTGTCTCGCCTTTTCAATGAGGCGCGCAATGAGGTATTGGTGACCGCGATGCACCCCGTCGAAGAACCCGATGGTGGCCACGCATGGTTTTGTGCATTTGGAATCTTTATTGAGATATATTGTTTTCATGAAGTTTATGGTTTTGGGGAGAGTCTCTTCAGCAGTCGCCATCCTTCGCCAACCCACATGACGAGCGATGTGCAGGAGACGATTATTCCCCATTCCTGCAAGGAAAGTGCATCTGTGCGGAACATCTTGCCGCCGAAGTTAACAATCAGAATCTGTCCGGTGAGAATGAACAGGAGCACCAGCAGGAGCCCCCGGTCGCGGTGTAGATAGCGGAAAGCGGAGTGGTTGCTGCCCAGTGTCTTCGCATTGAACAGGTTCCAGAATTGCAACATGACAAACACAGTGAAGAACTGGCTCAAGTCGTGGAGCAGGATGCCTGGGTCTTCGTCGAACTTAAGCAGATAGATAAGCAGGAAGAAGAGCAGGGCGAAGAAAGTTCCGCCAATGCCCAGAATGCCCTGCCACATGCTTTTGGTGATGATGAAATCCGTCTGTCTGCGCGGCTTGTCTTTCATCACTTCTCGCGAAGGCGGCAGCGAGGCCAGTGCCATGGCGGCGAAAGTGTCCATGATGAGGTTCACCCATAGAATCTGTGTCACGGTGAGCGGCATTTCAGTTCCGATGAAGGCACCTCCGAGTACGAGCAGCAGTGCGGTCACGTTGACCACCAGTTGGAAGAAGAGGAACCGCTGAATGTTCTTATAGAGCGACCGCCCCCACATCACCGCTTTGGCTATGCTGTGGAAAGAGTCGTCGAGCAGGGTCATGTCGCTTGCTTCCTTGGCAACGCTTGTGCTGCTTCCCAGTGAAAGTCCCACGTGGGCGTGGTTCAGTGCCGGTGCGTCGTTGGTTCCGTCGCCTGTAACGGCAACCACTTCGCCGCGCTGCTGAAGCATCTGCACCAGTCGCAGTTTGTCTTGCGGCCGTGCACGGCTGATAACGCGCAGGCTCCCGGCTATTTCTCGTGCTTCTTCTTCAGAGAGGGCAGAAAAGTCCGTTCCTGTGATGTGATATGGCGCTGCCGGCTTGGAGTCGTCTGTCCAGATTCCTATCTGGCGCGCCACTTCAATGGCTGTTGCCGAGGTGTCGCCCGTTACAATCTTCACCTCGATGCCTGCTTTGAGACATTGGCTCACGGCATCAGGTACGTCGGGGCGTATGGGATCGTTGATGCCCACAATGGCCTGGAACTGAGAGTTGCATGCGAAAGCCAACGTGCGCATGGCCTTCTGCTGATAGGCGGCCAGCATGTCGTCTATGCTCTTTCGTTCTTCTTCAGCGAGGGAACACATTGACAGGACGATCTCAGGTGCTCCTTTTATAAATGTATAGGTGTCTGCATCCACAGAAACAGTGGTTTTCATGTATTTCGTTTCTGTGGAGAATGGTTGTCTTTGCCTGACGACGGAAGTTTTCCGCAGTTGGTTGTAGTCGAAGCCATGCTGTTGTATCCACCTTAGCAATGCCACTTCTGTGGGATTCCCTATACCGTTTTCTCCGTCAAGTTCGGCTGTGGTGTTGGCTGCAATGGCCAGAGCCATCATGTGCATGTCCTCCTCGTCGTTTTGTTTGCCGGCATGCGGGTCTTGGGGGATGCGTGAGAGACGATACTCGGCCACGGCCATTTTGTTCTGTGTGAGTGTGCCGGTCTTGTCTGTACAGATTACCGTAACGGCTCCCATAGTTTCGCTTGCGTGGAGTTTTCTCACCAGATTGTTGCTTTTCAGCATACGGCGCATGTTGAGTGCCAGCGACAGGGTGACAGCCATAGGAAGTCCTTCGGGCACAGCCATCACGATGAGCGTGACGGCCATCATGAAATATTTCAGCACCACTTCGGCCATTTTCAGCCAATTGCCCCACTGCCAAATCTCTTGATGAACGATGATGTCGTGAACAAGGAAAATGAAGAAGGCGGCGATGGCGATGCCCGAACCCACCTTGCTGATAATCTTGGCCAGACGGTCGAGTTGCATATTGAGTGGCGTTTTTACTTCGGTTTTGCGTGTGCTGTCGCGCGCCACCTTGCCTATTTCGGTGGCATCGCCGACGGCAGTTACACAGTATTTGCCGCTACCGCTCATGACCATGGTAGACCGAAGCAACTGCCAGGAGGGATAGGTGTGTTCGTCTTTGACGGCAGAGGCGTGAGAAGCGTCGATATCGGGGTTCCTTACTTTTTTTGTACAGACCAATTCTCCCGTCAGCGACGATTCGTTTACCTGCAAGTCGGTTGCAACTAGAAGTTCACCGTCGGCAGGAATCTCGTCTCCGGTTTCCACTAGTACGATATCTCCTACAACGACTTCTTTTCTTGGAATCTGGGTAACCTTCCCGTTGCGTATCACCTTAACTGGTTGTTCTTCTCCGAAGGCTGTCAGTATGTTGAATTTCTTTGCAGCATCACGCTCAAAGTAAAAGCCGATTGTCGTGGCAAGGAGGATGGCCGCAAAAATGCCGATGGTTTCAATGTATTCTCTTTCCACGATGGCCAGTGCCAGAGAAATGGCAGCCGCAACAAGCAGTATCTGTATGATGGGATCCTGGTATTTCTCTATATACAACTTCCATAACGACACTTTTTTCGGGGGAGAAAGCAGATTCTCTCCAAAGGCGGCACGGTTTCTGGCAACTTCTTCTGCTGTCAGTCCGATGGTTGGATCAGTGAATAATCTTTCTTCCTGTTTCATGCTTCAATCTCAATTCGGGTGCAAAGATAGTTAAATTACAGCGTATTCTGTCCTAAAATCACATAAAAAACAGTTACAAAAAGCAAAGGGAGGCGTTATATGACATATATAATCATTGATTCTAATTATTTTTTTTCTAATTATGTGCAAATCGTTATTGATGTCGTTTTTGTTCTTGTTCGTGTCTTTCATTGCCAATGGTCAGCAGATAATCACTGTGGCGCAAGACGGAAGTGGTGACTATAATTCTGTCCAGGCGGCAGTAGATGCCGTGGAAGAAGGAACCGAAGCAACGATTGTTGTCAAGGCTGGTGTCTATGACGAGCGCGTGAACATCGGGTCGCGCCAGAAAGCATCAACAAAGCGTATCAATATGATAGGCGACGGCATCGATAAGACCATTATCACATCCCCGTTAGGACTGAAGTCAACACCCAAGGCCAAGGACATCTACCAATCGGCCGCCCTTGCTGTCTATGCCGATGATTTCTATGCGGAGGGTATCACCTTTCGGAATACAGCAGGGAAAGAAGGTGGACAGGCCCTTGCCATCTTCGTTTCTGGCGACCGTCAGACCTTCTCTCAATGTGCATTCAGAGGATATCAGGACACTCATCGTTCAAAGAAAGGAACGCGCAGTTATTATAAAGAATGTGTCGTAGAGGGTGCCACCGATTACATCTATTCGGGAGGAACAGCCTGGTTTGAGAGTTGTACGCTTCATTGTTTGGCTGGCGGGTATATCACAGCTCCCGAGGACATCAATGTCTTTATGGATGGGGCTGACGGTACGCGCATCTATCTTGGCTTTGTTTTCAACCGTTGTACGGTGACGGCTCCGGCAGGAACAAGCAACAACAGTGTCTACTTAGGGCGTTGCTGGGGTGCAGAGAAATGTGGATCCCTTTTCATGAACTGCAATCTTGGGGCGCTTATTCATCCAGCGGGATGGTCAGAGATGGGTGGCAACAATGGAGAGAAATCATTTTTCGCAGAGTATCGGAATGTGGATGAAACAGGACAATTGGCCGATACATCAAAGCGTGTCAGTTGGGGGCGTCAGTTGAGTGATGCAGACTATGCGAAACTGTCTTCATGGGAACAGGTTGACGAAGTCTTCCGTCATTGCACCAACAATGAGGTGGAGTATCACCCCGAGCAGGTGATAGCAAGCCATAAGGGCAGCAGCGACTACACTGCTTTGGAAAGCAAGTTGCTCGCATTCCCTACCGCCCGGGGCTTTGGCAAGTATGCATCCGGAGGGCGTGGCGGAAAGGTGGTTGAGGTAACCACCCTTGAAGATTCTGGCGAAGGGTCTCTTCGTTGGGCACTGACCGAAGCGGGAACAGAGAATGCCACCATCGTTTTCCGCGTAAGTGGTATTATCACGATTGGCGAAGATCCCAAGTCAAACAAGAAGCCCAAGGAACGCACCATCCGTGCTAAACTCAAGAATGTGACTATTGCCGGTCAAACGGCTCCCGGTGAAGGCATTTTGATACGAGGAGGAAAGATTAATTTGGGCGGGTCAGAGAATGTTATCATCCGTAACATCCGTTGTCGCGTGGGACTCAATGAGTCTGACGGATTCATTGCCGGCGCAGGGTTGGGAATAGAAAATGCCAACAACATCATTATTGACCATTGCTGCTTTGGATGGAGTGGGGAAGAGAACATGACCATGTATGATAATCATTTTACCACCGTTCAATGGTGTATCGTACACGAAGGCCTGTATGATGCCGGGCATGCAAAAGGTAACCGCAGTTACGCCAATCAGTGGGGTGGGTCGCCGGCCACATATCACCACAACCTGATGGCACACAACTTTAACCGCAGCGCTCGCCTGAATGGTGCCAGCAATTCCGCTGGCGACCGCAATGTCTTCATGGAGTTTTTCAACAATGTGAATTACAATTGGGGGAAGAAAAACTCCTGCTATGGCGGAGAGAACGAGGCTGGAAGCCAAAGCAGTCATGAGTGCAACTTTGTGGGTAACTATTATAAGCCTGGTCCCAGCACGCCAGACGATAGTTATTTCATTGAAATGTCGGCTGCGCGGAAAGGAAAGACATTGAACGGGCCGTCGGTATGGTATTTCAACGGGAACGTAATGGAAGGCAACGAATCGGCATCCAACAATAACTGGAATGCCATTCATAACAACACGGGTTTCCCTATAGAACAAATGAAGTCGGAACAAACGGTCTATCCTTCGAAGTTCTATCCAAAACAGTATAATTACGATGACTATATCACGCCTACTGAGTCTGCCGAAGATGCCTACAACCATGTGTTGGCTCATGCCGGAACCATGAACCGAGACGTGATAGAAAGGAGAATCGTTAGTGAGGTGGCTAATAAAACGGCTCAGTATAAAGGAACTACTCTATACAAGGCAGGATTCATTGATTCACCTGCTGATGCAGAAGGGTGGCCTGTTTATCAGATAGGTGTGCCTGTTATCGACAACGACCATGACGGAATGGATGATGACTGGGAGTCTGCACACGGACTGAATCCGGCTGATCCCGAAGATCGTAATACCATCTTCTCGCAGGAAGGGTACACCGCTCTGGAGGTATACCTTAACAGCCTGATGGGCGAGTACATCACAATTGCCGCTGGCATATCATTGCCCAGTAAAGAATCTTCCATCCGAGACATTGCGCTATTTACGCCAGGTGGACTGCTCGTTAAGCAGTTCTCTTCTCAAAAACTGTCCGTCGGTGGCTTTCGTGCGAATATCAGAGCGTCTCAAGATATCCCGTCAGGACTTTATATAGCAAGAAAGACGTATGATGACAACCGAAGCGAAACAACAAAGTTTATTAAATACTAAGCGCTGTCGTGTGCAAGGCCATAGGGATGATGATGTTTTTAAAATTCATCACATCGTATGTGCAAAGAAGCGGTTCCTTGTGTCTCGGTCGATTGTCCGGAGAATGCTTTGAATGCGCAGAAAAGCATGGAATACTATGTTTTTTTGACTTTTTCGGTTAAATAATTTGGATATTTGCCTAAAACACGCTAACTTTGCAGCCACATTTCTCCGTAGGAGGAAAATAGGACTTGTAGCTCAGTTGGTTAGAGCAACAGACTCATAATCTGGAGGTCCCAGGTTCAAGCCCTGGCTGGTCCACACTGAAAATCAAGCACTTACAAGGATTTTGTAGGTGCTTTTTCTTTTGTTGGTGAACATAAGGTGAACATAGAGAACCCGAAGTGACCTTGGGGTGACCTTCTGTATTTTAGTGTAATTACTTGGGAGAACATGAAATACATTAATGACTTATTGCGGCATATATACATCCCCCACACTATGGATTCAGTCAAAGTCGTGGCAAGAGTTTGAGGCAAACATCAAAAAGCGTGGCGTGGAGGTTGAGGTTGTGATGAAGCGGAGAGGCAGCAGGGACTATAAGGACATACAGGGCCTCCGATTCACGAAAGACGGGCTGACCTTTAAGGCCTCACAGATAAAGCGCGACCTTACATTTACAAATATCGTCTTGTATCTGGACGAAAATGCGAAGAAGGAACAGGAGGCTAAGACCACATATCAGCAACAGGCAAGACAGAATGACGAGCCCAGACAAGAGCCAAATCCTAGACAGGAAGAACGTCAAAAGGAATCACATCAGCACTCGCCAGGCTCGTCCATCGTCATTCCCTCATTGGGTTTGTTTGACACCAACAACCCCGTCTATGACCCCGAAGATGAAGATTTCCGCCGCCGTTTACAAAGAAAGAAAAAGAAACGGGGACTGAGGATTTAGAGAAATGAAGTGGAATTGTGCAGAAAGATTATGTATATATTTATCATTTCAAGATAACAACTAAGTCAGACTCGGCAAATACCTCGTCATCGATGGAGGAAATGGCATGAGCATGAATCGAGTTGCCAAGCGAAAACCGTATGCCTACGGTTGTCTCTATCCTGTCGCCTGTTTTTGGCTGACTTCGACATACGAAATTGTCTACCTCACAAAGATAGCCTATATATGGCGTGGTGCGGAGACGACCGTTGTTCCACGCAGAAAGTGCAAGAACTGACTGCTTCATGTGTTCGATGACTCCAGACACCAGCATTTTGCCCGTTTGGCTGACAAACATGTTGTCAGGCCGGACGTTTATGATGGTTTGGGCCATACTGTTGTCCTCCGATTCAAACTCGTCCACCATTATCATTGGATCTCGCTGTGGAGTTAGTCCTTTGATTCCTTCACCATGTATCCTCATCGTCATTTGGTAAAACTTATATCCATGCTCATTTTCGACTGCAAATATCGGAAAAATTTCCAAGAGTCCTTCCTCTGGATGGAAGAAATGATGGTCTGGATGACCAATATTTTCCGCATCATACAATTCCCGGGAAATCCAGAACACCGGTTTGCGGCAAGATTGCATTATCTTTGCATCCAAATAGGCAGAATGACAATGGTAATGGACATGCAAATAAAGATGAATCCAGCATTCGGCGAGTTTGAACAAATGCTCGTCAAGGTGCCACGCGACGAAGTGAACTATGAACAGGTTTATGAGGACGGGCGCAATTTCGTGGGTCGTATCTCCGTCGGAGGGAAGAGTTTTGTTGTGAAGAGATATGTCAATGTCCCTCTTATAAAGAAAGCGCTCTATTCTACCATCTTGAAAAGCAAGGCACAACAAGCATACGAGAAAGCCGATTACCTGTTGCGGCAGGGTATTGAGACGGCTCCCCCCGTGGCTTATATTGTGGTTCATCGCATGGGGTTCTACCACACCAGTTATTTCATCTCGGAGTATCTGCCTTACATTCCCTTCCGACGGATGTGGAAACTGGTCAAGGTGCCGCGCGAGCACGACATGCTGACGAAAGGATATACGGCGTTTCGTCGGCTACTGGCGGAAAAGGGCATCACTATTACCGATTCCAACCCCGATAATACATTAGTGTACAAGCGTGACGATGGCTACCACTTCGCCCAGATTGACATCAACCGCATAAAAATCAATGGTTGGTACTATTGTTTCAAAAGAACACGGAGATGAAGACAGGACTGGTGTTGGAAGGAGGAGCCATGCGAGGGCTATTCACCTGTGGCGTGCTTGACGTGCTGCTGGAAAGTGGTGTGTCGTTCGACGGAATGATTGGTGTCTCAGCGGGAGCGGCCTTCGGTTGCAATTTCAAGAGCTGGCAGAACGGACGCGCGCTGAGGTATAATCTGGCGTATGCCAAGGACAGACGCTATTGCAGCCTGTGGTCGTGGCTGACGACAGGTAATCTTTTCGGTGCCGAATTTGCTTACCATACCATTGCTGACAGGCTCGACATCTTTGACAACGAGGCCTTCGAGCGCAATCCGATGGAGTTTCATCTCGTGGCTACTGATGTTACGACAGGGCAGGCCTTCTACAAACAAGTAGAACACGGAGGGGCAAGTCTCTACGAATGGCTGCGTGCCTCCTCGTCGATGCCCATTGTGTCGAAGACGGTCCGTATTGAAGACCGTGAGTTTCTCGATGGTGGTATAGCCGACTCCATCCCTCTCCGCTATTTCCAGTCGTTAGGGTATGAGAGGAATGTAGTGGTGCTTACCCAGCCGATAGGTTACGAAAAGAAGCCCATGCCGATGATGCCTTTCATAAGGGTTATGTTACGGCAATATCCCAACCTGACCGATGCCATGGCGCGACGCCACGAGATGTATAACAGACAACTGCGCTATGTGGCAGAAGAGGCCATAAAGGGCTTAACGCTCGTCATCTGTCCCGATGACGTGCTCCCCATCGGCCGCATCTCCCACGACCGGCAGCGTATGCGGCAGACATATGAGATAGGTCGTCGCGTAGCAAGGAAAAGATTGGGGGAGATCTTGGGATTTCTGTATTGAAAGTCCCATTCATCTCTCTTTCGTCCTCACCATCTTTAGGATGTGGCGGCGGTACATCAGGCAGGCAGTGGTGAAATAGACGGCGGCCTGTGCCCAGAGAGCGAGCCACTCCGTGCTGATGTCGCGCAGCGAGCAGCCCATGGATGTGATGCGCACGTAACCGTTCATGCCGAAGGTGCTGGGGAAGAACCACGACACGGCACGCCAGAAGGGGTGCATGGCCGACTCGGGCCACGAGAAGCCGCTGAGGAACAGCAGGGGCACCGAAAGGAACACGAAGATAAGGATGCAGTCCTCGCGGCGGTAGATGAGTGCCGAGAGCGTCATGGCCAGGAAGATGCAGGCCAGCAGATAGGGCACGAGGAAGCAGAGGAACGTGAGGTAGTGGCCCAGCTGCGGCAGCTGGAACCACCGCGTGACGAGCGCGAAGGCATAGATGCCCATGACGATGTAGATGCCGAGATAGACCAGCATTTTGCCCGTGACGATGGTGACGGGGTGCTTATACAGACGGTTGAAGGGGATGATGAAACCCATGTTGCGCTCGCGGGTGCGTCCCATCTGCATGCCGATGGCCAGCAGGAGCGTCTGCTGAAGGATGAGCATCAACACGGGCGGGATGAGGAACGTGGCAAAGCCGCTCGACGGATTGTACAGTCTGACATGGTCGTACTCCACGGGCATCCGCGTGATTTCCTCGTCGCGTGCGGTGGCGGCTCCCACGCGCTCGATGCGGATGTCCTTGTCCATCTCGAGCGACACCTCGGTGGCACTGAGCAGCAGCGCCTTGTAGTAGAGCATCGAACTCATGTCGCTGTAGAGGGCCACGACGGTCTGGCGGAGTTGCAAAAGGTCGAGGTCGAAATGGCTGGGAATCTGGTAGATGCCGTAAGCCTCATGGCGCATCACCCAGCCGCGGGCCTCCTCCACCGAGCGGCAGCGGGCCACGATTCGCACATCGGGCGAACTATCGACCTTGCGGATAAACTCGCGACTGCGCTCCGAGCCGCACTCATCGACCACCACGGCAGGCACCTCGCGCACCACCTCGTTGTTATATACCCACGAATAGAGCAACGGATAGAACAACGGCACGAAGAAGATGAAGAGCCAAATGCCCTCATCCCTCAGAATGTCCATCAACTCGTGGTAAAATATATTGCGTATAGTTCTCGTTATTCTCATTGCGGTAGCCAAATCGTAAATCGTAAATATGTAAATCGTAAATCCTCACGGCATGTATTCAAATTGCAGGAACGCCTTGCGGTAGCGGTAGTTCACCACTAACGGACAGAGACAGAAGGCCACGAGCCACACCACCGACGACCACACGTAGGTGATGGGGAAACCGTCGAGTGCCTGGTTGACATAGATGAGATAGTAGTGGCGCAGGGGGAACCACACGGAAAGCGCCTGAAGCACGGGGTGCATGTCTGTGACGGGATAGGTGAAGCCTGCCAGTGAGAACGACAGGATGCCCCACAGGCAGCAGATGCAAAGGGCTATGCGCATGGCACCGGCCATCAGTCCGAAGAGCAGCACGCCGAAGCCCTGCGAGGCCAGCACCGTGAGCAGTCCGAGCAGCATCATCATGCCGATGCCGCAGTGGCACGGGAAGCCACAATGCACGAAGAACCACCAGTCCATCAGCCAGAACTGCAGCGTGTAGATGGCCGTCTGCGGCAGCAGTTTGCCGATGATGGCCACCGTCTGCGACTCGCCCGCTATCTTGTAGAGCACCCGCTGCGTGCGCTGTTTCCATTCATAGCCTATGGTATAGATTGTGGTGATGAGGATGAGCAGGATGAAGATGCCCGGCACCACCATGTTCGACAGATAGACGTTATAGTCGAGCGTAGGGTTACCCACGGGGTGACAGTCGATGGCGATGGGCTGCAGCCACGCCAGCATGTCCTCCTCACGCACACCCTTGGCCCGCAGTTTCTCGCGGAAGATGGCCAGGCTGATGAGTTCGCTCGAGGTCTTCAGCTCCTTCATCAGCAGGTTGGCAGGCACGAGGTAGCTGTCGTTGGTGTAGAACGACACGCGGGGCTGGCGCGAGGCCAGTGCCTTTTCCGTTGTGCCCGGCGGGATGTAGAAGAAGGCGTAGATGTCACCCCTGCGCATGGCCTCGTGTGCCTCGCTGAAAGAGTGGTATTTATAGCGTATGTCGGTCAGCTGCATCCCGTCGATGACCTGGCACAGTTTGCGCGTGGTGGCCGTGTTGTCCTCGTCCACCATTCCCGCAGGCATGGTGGTGGGCAGTCCCTCCTGCATGAGCGAGGTGAAGAACAGCGTGCAGGTGAGCGGGGCGATGATCATCACGAAGAGAAACACCGGACGATGAGCCAGCATCCGGCATTCCCTCCGTGTGACCTTTGCGATAAGTCTGAGATAGTTTTGCATATCCTTATTTGATGATGATACTCATGCCGGGGCGCAGACCGTCGGTGGCTTCCACCGGCCGTGCCTTCACCTCGAAGGTGCGCAGGTCGTAGCCCCCATTGGCCTTGGTGGCTTTCCACACGGCATAGCTGCCCTGCGGCTGGATGTAGAACACCTTCATGCGGATGTCGCGGTCGAAGGTGGGAATGTAGGCGGTGAACTCGTCGCCCATGCGCAGGTGGGCCAGACAGTCTTCGCGCACGTTGAACGTGGCCCACACGTCGTCGAGCACCGCGATGGTCATGATGGGACTGCCCGTGCCCACCAGCTCGCCCACCTTCGGATAGACGCTGCTCACCTCGCCGGCCATCTGTGCCATCTGCACGGTCTCGCCCAAGTAACTGTTTACCTCGCTGACGGCTCCGCGTGCTCGTTCTGTCTGTGCTGCAGCGGCACGCCGTTCTTCTTCACGGGCCCCGTTCACCGCCATGTCGTACTGGCTCTGCGCAGCCTTCTCGCGGGCCTCGGCAGCCTTGTAGTTGGCACGTGCCTCGTCGCGTTTCTGCTCGCTCATCACGCCCTCCTGGAAGAGGTGTTCCACACGCTGGTATGACTTCTCGGCAATCTCGCGCCCGGCCTTGGCCTGCTGCCACTGCTCGTAGGCACCGCGTATCTGCTCCTCGCGGGAGCCGTTGCGCGCTTTCTGCTCCAGGGCCGCTGCCGCCCCCTCGGCTCCCTGCGCCTGTTCGAGTTTGGCACGCAGTTCGGGAGCGTCGATGATGGCGAGCGTGTCGCCCACCTCCACATGGTCGCCCTCCTGCACCCGCAGTTCGAAAATGCGGCCGGGCACCTTGCCCGACACGCGGTATTCGGTTACCTCCACCTGCCCCTGGATGGGCTCTGAGCCTTCGTCGGTGGCAAACACGCCGATGAGTACCACCACCAGCACGCAGATGTTGAAGATGGTGATGGCAAGAATGATGTTCCTGTGCTGTTTCTTTGCTGATACCATATATTTATGTCCTTTCTTTACTGATTGTTTCCAAGTGTTCCGAGCGACTTCTTCAGGTCGGTATGTGCCATGCGCACCTCTATCTCTGCATCCACCCGCTCCGACTGTGCCTGCAGCCATGCCGTCTGTGCCTCCATGACCGTGGTGGGCGTGATGACACCTTCCTTGAATCCGACATTGGCCGTGTGCAGGTTCTCATCGGCGCGTGCTATGCTTGCCTGTGCCAATGCAAGCCGCTTCCTGGCTTCGTCCACACGGAAAGAGCTCTGGCTGACCTGTAGCTCTATCTTTTCGCGTGTCTCGTCCAGTTCAAGTTGCCGGATGGCGGTCAGCCCTTTTGAGGCTCTCACCTTATATCTCACGTCGCCCCAGTTCCACACAGGCACACGCACCAGCACCCCGACATTCCAGAATCCGCTGAATTTCCGCTCGAAACCGTTGAAAGTATTGGGATTCGACACTGCATAGCCGCCCGTCAGCATCACCTGCGGCTGGTTGCCCGCCTTCATCAGGTTCGTTGCCTGGCGCGAAATGTCCACGGTGTTCTGAAGCATCCTCAGTTCCGGGCGGTTTTCAAATGAAGAATGAAGAGTGAAGAATGAAGAATCTGCTGCCGCGCTGGAAGGGGAAAGCCGATTTGCTGCCGCGATAGAAGCCTCGCCACCTTGTGCGCTAGCAAATTGGCTTTCCCCTTCGGGCCGCCGAGCTAAACCTTCTTCACTCTTCACTATTAACTTTTCACTCTCCGAAACTGGCAGTCCACAAATCTGACACAGCAGCATCTTCGACAGTGTCAGTCCGTCAGTAACCTTCGTGAGAGCCATCTCCGCCTCGTTCACCTTCACGCTGACACTCAGCGCGTCGCTGCGGGTGGCCACGCCCTCGCCCACCATCTTCGTAACATCGGCATCAAACTTCTTTACCAACTGTAGGTAACTCTCAGCCAACCGCTGCTTGTGTTCCAGCGACACCACCTGCCAGTAAGTCTGATCCACCCTGTAGAGCGTGGCCTGGCGTTGTGCCTCTTCCGCATTCGCCGCCATCTCTTCCGAGAGGTCGGCCATCCTGTTGGCTGCCACGATGGCGCCGCCCATATACAGGGGTTGCGTCAGCAGGATGGAGCCTGCCCAGAGGTTGCGTGTGTCGGTGCGCAGCGCATCCACCAGGTGCTCGCCCGCGCCGTTGAGGGCCGTCGCGGCCTGCCCAAGGTCGGTGCCCAACTGCTGCTGCATGGCTGCGGGCAGCATCTGTGCGTAAGTCGCCAGACTGCCTTGCAGACCAATCGCCACAGTTGTACCCAGGCTTCCCAATGCCGACTTCTGTGCATCGCTCAGCAGGGATATTTCGCGGCTGGTATGCTCGTAGGCTCCCAAGGCACTGACGTGCGGCAAATATTTAGTGCGGGCCGACCTGCGAACATCAGCCGCCACGTTGCGCCTCACCTCCGCCACCCGCATCTGCTTATTGTTCCGCAGCGCCATCGCCCGGCAACTGTCGAGCGTCAGCAACGTCTGCGCTACGCTAAACGACAACTGACAAATGACAAATGACAAAACCGCCAATAGTCTTTTCATTTCAATACTTATTAAAAATTCCGGCGGCAAAATTACCAATCATCCGCCATACGCAGCTGTTCCCGATTTCGCCGACATTGTATCGGATAGCGCATACTTACCAAAGAAAACAATATTTATGCGGTATGGTACACTGACATTGGAATATTTTGACTACCTTTGTGCCGTAAAAACGACAATCATATAGGACTATAATGAACAACAGTGAAGTGGGATACACCGACGGCGACGTGATGATTATCGACAATGTGCGGCACTTGGAAGAGCAGTATCAGCGGCTTCCAAGCCAGAATCTCATTATCCTGTGCTGCAAGGGCAGGATGCAACTCGACGTGAACGGACGGACGCTGCGCTTCGGCGAGAACGAGGTGCTGTTCTCCTCACCGGGGGCCATGCTCTCAGGTTTCATGTTCTCTGCCGACTTCGACTGCAAGATACTCTGCCTCTCCAACCGCATCATCCAGGAACTGCTGCGCCTGAACATCGAGACATGGAACAGCGCCGTCTACGTGCGCCGCATGAACATCGTGCGTCTGCCCGACGAGGAGGTGACGCAGTTCAGCCTCTACTACGCCCTCATCTGCCATAAGATGACGGCTCCGGCGGAGCGTCCCTACAGCCGCGAGACGATGCAGGCCATCATCCGCGCCCTGCTCTTCGACCTCTGCGTGGTGCTTGAGAGCCAGCTCACGGGGCAGCCCGACGTGCGGCCCTCCTCCGGGCGCACGCTCTTCGACCGCTTCCTCTCCATGCTCGCCGCAGAGAGCGTGAAGCGCCGGCCGGTGAGTTACTATGCAGGTCACCTGGCCGTGACGCCCAAATACCTCACGATGGTCTGTCAGCACCATAGCAACAAGGCCGCCTCGGAGTGGATTAACCAGTATGTGGTGGAGGATGTGCGCCACGCCCTGAAGTGTACCACGATGAGCATCAAGGAAATCTCCGACAGCCTCGGCTTTGTCAATATCTCCCATTTCGGCAGTTACGTGCGCCGCCACTTCGGCATGTCACCCTCGAAAATAAGGGAAGAAGCATCGTAAACAACACGTATGTCTCATCTGCGGGTGTTCTCAACTTCTCAGATGTTGTACTCGATGTAAAAGAACGGCTACCAGGCCGGAATCTTTAACCTTTTCAGAACAGCCGTTCTCGATACTTTTCTCTAAATTTGCACCTAAAAAAGCAGTTTTTTTTAGAATGCAGGACAATGAGTAAAGTGGTTATAAACAGTTTCGAGGACTTAAAACGGCTTGAGGGGGAACATATCGGCACCTCAGAATTCATGGTGATAACGCAAGAGTGTATTGACACTTTTGCCAGAGCTACCTATGACAACCAGTGGATTCACACGGATATGGAACGGGCCAAGGCCGAAAGCCCTTATCATACGACTATCGCCCATGGGTTTCTCACCCTTTCGCTGCTGCCATATCACTGGAACCAGATTATCCAGGTGAACAATCTGCGCATGATGGTGAACTACGGCATTGACAAAGTGAAGTTTGGTCAGCCCGTGCTGTCCGGGCAGAGAATACGTGTGGCCGCCTATCTGCATTCACTGAAAAACCTGCGAGGCATCACCAAGGCAGAAATCAGGTTTCAGGTGGAAATCGCAGAAGAAGAAAAGTGGGCGATGGAAGGATTTGCCACCTTTTTATATTATTTCAATGAGAATTGTGTAGAATAAACAGGGATATACGGGAATTATCAGAAAAAAAGTGTAATTTTGCAGCAGATATTCTAATCAAGTAAACAGGACAGATGAGGAAAAAGAAATATCTGTTGGCCGCCATAGGGGTGCTGGTGATTCCTTCCGGGCTTGTGGCACAGACTCTGGGACAGGACTCAACGACAGTGTTAAGCCTCCGTGTGGGTTACTCTACTGCCGGACAGAATGCGCTGGCGGGAGCTGTCGATAAGGTGACTGAGGATAGGATGAACAAGGGTCTGAAGATTTCGTCTCTCGACGCACTGAGCGGTCAGGCTGCCGGTGTGCAGGTGAGCAGCAGCGGCAATCAGGAGGCGATGGTGTCGGCTGTTCGCGTCCGCGGAACCACGTCGCTGACGGGCGGCAACGACCCGCTGGTCATCATCGATGGTGTGACCTCCGACCTGACGACCCTCTCCACCATCTATCCTGCCGACATCGAGAGCTTCACTATCCTGAAGGATGCCTCCGAAACGGCACAGTACGGCAGCCGTGGTGCGGCGGGTGTCATCGAGGTGGCTACGAAGAAGGGAGGCTCCGGGCGGGCGTTCCATATCTCCTACGACGGCACCATCGGCTTCGAGAGCATTTATAAGAGACTGGGGATGCTCAGCGGCACACAATTCCGTAGTGCGACAAGTGCTCTCGGCATGAGCTACATCGACGGTGGAGCCAATACCGATTTTCAGCGGAGCATAGAGCGCACGGGATTCGTACAGAACCACCACGTGGCCTTTGGCGGTGGCAGCGACCAGTCGAACTATCGTGCCTCACTCGGCGTGATGGAGCACCGCACGGTGATCCAGACCAATCGCTACCGCAACTACATCGCCAAGCTCGACATCAGCCAGAAGGCTTTTGAGAACCGCCTGACCGTCGATCTCGGCATCTTCGGATCACTGCAAAAGAATGCCTACCTGCCCTTCCGCCAGAAACTGCTTTACTCGGCACAGACTTTCAACCCCACAATACCCGATGGTCAAAATGCCGACGGCAGCTACAGCCAGGTGACGGAAGCCCTGTGGATCAACAACCCCAACTCTCTGCTGCACATGTCGCAGGACGAGGACAACAGCCACTTCAACGTACATCTGAATGCTATGGCCCAACTGACACGCGACCTGCAGCTGCGCGGATTCGCCTCCTACTCGTACAATACCATCGGCAATGCCCACTACTACCCCACCTTCGTGTGGAGCCACGGTGAGGCCTATCGGGGACACGACAAGAGTGAGGAGCTGCTGGGTAACGTCTCGCTCAACTATACTCTCAACTCTAAACTCTCAACTCTAAACTTAATGGCACTGGCCGAGGCCGAGAGTCAGAAGGGAACGGGATTCTTTGCCACCACTACGGGCTTCTCCACCGATGCCTTCGGCTATGACAAGCTGTCGGCAGGAGCCTCGCGACTGTGGGACGGCAGCGACTCCTACGCCACAGATGCACACATGGAGTCGTTCCTGTTGCATGGACAGTACACCTTGTTAGACAAGTACACCATCACCGCCAATGCCCGTGCCGATGCATCATCAAAGGTGGGACGCAACAACCGCTGGGGGTACTTCCCATCCGTCAGTGGCGCGTGGGTCATCAGCAAGGAGCGCTGGATGCAGAGGCTTTCCTTCATCTCCAATGCCAAGTTGCGTATAGGCTACGGCTTGTCGGGCAACCTCGGGGGGATCGATTCCTACAACTCCATGCAGATGGTGCAGCCCAACGGTGTGGTGCCTATGGGCGGCACGACGGTCACCACACTCGGCATCATCCGCAATGCCAACCCCGACCTGAAGTGGGAGGTAAAACGCACTTTCAACATCGGTCTCGACCTCTCGTTGTGGCAGCGGCGCATCGCACTGACCATCGACTACTACCGTTCGCGTACCACCGACATGCTCTATGTCTACGACGTGCCCGTGCCTATCTTTACCTACGACAAGTTGCTGGCCAATCTGGGCGATATGAAAAACAGCGGTCTGGAGATAGGATTCGGCATCACGCCACTGCGCACGAAAGATGCCGAGCTGACCATCAACATGAACTGGACCTTCGAACGCAACCGTCTGGTGTCGCTCAACGGCTATTATGACGGGCAATACCTCACGGCACCCGACATGAAAGGAATCTCGGCCCTATGGGGGGCTGGTTTCCACGGGGCGAGCGACGTGGTGATGCAGATTGTGGGGCAGCCGCTTGGCGTGTTCTACCTGCCCCACTGCAACGGACTCTCAACGAATGCCGACGGTTCGAAGAGCTACGACGTAACGAGCGAGAAGTACATCTGCGGACAGGCCACACCGAAGGCCATGATGGGTTCGAACATCGCCTTCCGCTACCGCCAGTGGGACATCACGATGCAGTTGAATGGTGCCTTCGGCCACAAGATATACAACGGCACGGCACTCACCTATATGAACATGCTGTCGCTACCCAACTACAACGTGATGCAGGGCGCACCGGAGGTGAACATACAGGATCAGACCATCAGCGACTACTATCTCGAAAGGGGTGATTACGTGAACATCGACTACCTGACACTGGGCTGGACCGTTCCCCTCCGCAGCCGTTACATACAGGGCCTGCGCCTCTCGGCATCAGTCAACAACCTCGCCACCATCACCGGCTACAGCGGATTGACACCGATGATTAACAGCAGCGTGGTCAACAGTACACTCGGCATCGACGACAAGAACACACTGCCCCCGTATCGCAGTTATACTTTTGCACTCAGCATACAATTCTAAGGAGGACTTACAATGGAAAGAAATAAAATATTATTCTCTGCATTTCTGCTCTTCACGTTAACAGCTTGTTCGCTCGACGAGTCACCACGCGACCAGATACCCGAGGAGGAGGCTTACACCTCGACCACAGCCCTCTATCAGAACTGCGTCGCCACCTTATATAATTATATAGGAGGCTCTGCCGACGGACAGGGACTGCAAGGCACCTGCCGCGGTGTATATGACCTACAGACCTTCGGCTCCGACGAGGCCATGCTGCCCACACGCGGCGGCGACTGGTACGACGGTGGACTCTGGCAGGAGATGTACCGTCACACATGGACTGCCGGCCACGACCTGCCCAAGAATGCCTGGCTTTATCTCTACAAGGTCATCGCACTCTGTAACCGCTCACTCGAACAACTCGATGCCCACCAGAGCTTTTTTGTTGTCGGGGATTTGCAATCCCCGACCTTTGCAGCCTATAAGGCTGAGGTTCGCGCCCTCCGTGCCATCTACTACTGGTATCTCATGGACCTCTTCGGCCGTGTACCACTGGTCACTTCTACCGATGTGTCGATGAACGAGGTGCGACAGTCGGAGCGCAGCCAGATGTTCGACTTCTGTGTCTCTGAATTGCAGGAAACCCTGCCCCTGCTGTCTGCAGAAAACAGCGTAAGGCCCGGCGACTATTATGGTCGCGTCACACAACCCGTGGCACTCTTCGTACTGGCTAAACTCATGCTGAACAGCAGCGTATATAAGAGAACGGTGGAGACTACTGCGGCCTACACCGCCTGCACTAGCTATTGCGACCGCATCGAGGCAATGGGCTATGCCCTCGAACCTTCGTATGCCACAAACTTCTCTGTCCACAACGAGACCTCTGTGGAAAACATCTGGGTCATTCCCATGGACAAGAACCTCTACGCCAACCAGCAGCAGAACCTATACCGTTCCTATCATTACCGCCACGCTGCCGCTTACGGTTTTACGGCTGAAAACGGCTCCTGTGCTACACAGCGCACACTCGACATCTTCGGTTATGGCACCAGTCAGGAGGACAACCGCTTCACCCTCTGCTATTGGGCCGGTACCGTCACCGACCTCAATGGCACTACTGTCACCGACCGCACGGGGCAGCCCCTCGTCTATGAACCGCGCGAGGTTTCGCTCGATCTCAGTGGCAGTCCATACGTGGAGACGGCAGGTGCGAGAATGAAGAAATACGAGGTGGACAAGAATGCGATAAAGGACGGCAAACTGATGGACAACGACATCGTGCTCTTCCGCTTTGCCGATGTGCTGCTCATGCGGGCAGAGGCCAACCTCAGACTGGGCAACGACACTCAGGCGCAGTCCGACTACGATGCCGTTCGCTGTCGTGCAGGAATGCCCACACAGTCCGTCACGCTTCAGCGGCTGCTCGACGAGCGTCTGCTGGAACTCTGTTGGGAGGGATGGCGTCGGCAGGACCTTATCCGTTTCGGCCAATATCAGACGCTCTACGATGGCGCTGATCGTCTGGACGAAAGCGACGGTCATAACACCCTTTACCCGATACCAGCCGATGTCATGGCCCTTAACCTCAATCTGACACAGAATCCCGGATATTGAAAGCAAGCCATTCTCAGGAGCATGAACAATACTATATATCATATACAGCAATGGATTAACGAGGCCGATGCCATCGTGGTGGGGGCAGGTTCAGGACTATCCTCGGCCTGTGGCTACAGCCATTACAATACAGTGCCGTTCTTCACCGACCACATGCAACCATTCATCGAGAAGTACGGTTTCCGCTCGCTGTTCCAAGCGCTGACCTATCTCTATTCCAGTCCTGAAGAGGAATGGGCTTATCTGGCGCATTATGTCAAACTGATGTATGATACGCCTGTGGGCAAGCCATACAAAGACCTGTACCAGCTATTGAAGGAAAAACCTTACTTCATTCTGACTACCAATGTTGACATGCAGCTCGACAAGCAGTTCACTGCTGACCATATATGCCACTTTCAGGGTGATATGCGTTACCGTCAGTGCCAGCAGCCATGCAACGACGAGGTATGGGAGAACGATGACATCGTAAAGGCTCTTGATGGCTTGGACACCCCTACGGTTCTTCCTTCAGACCTGGTTCCCCGCTGTCCAGACTGTGGACGTGTGATGACGCTATGGGTACGCGATGACCACTTCCTTGAAGGCTCACATTGGCAACAGCAGGTAGATTGCTACCGCCAGTTCCTCAAAATGCATCGCAACGAGCGCATTTTGTTCTTGGAGTTAGGCGTAGGCGATATGACACCCAACATCATCAAGTTGCCTTTCTGGAAGATGACGGAGGAACTACCACATGCACGCTACATCGTCATTAACACAAAGGGAGTGGAAAACAAGTCTGCCCTCTCTGAGTTGTGTCAGGCATCGCCCACTTGCTGTGCTCACGGTGGCAGCAAGCATCCCACCATCCCACTGCAATTGCAAGGAAAGGCCCTGGCACTCGACGAGGACTTAGCCATCGCACTCCACCGCCTTGCTATATATCCTGCATGATTTCCTAAAATAGACAATGACTAACAAAGACTGATAAAGCTAACGAAATGTATTGATAGCGATTATAATATTTGGTGGTTTCAAAAAATCTTTGTACCGTTGCACTCGATGAGGGGTCATAGAAACGGCTGGTGGCTCAGAATTGGAGTTCTTTGAAAGCAATCCAAAGCAGAACGTGGAATTGAGAACGGTCTCCAAATCGTAACCCGCCACATTTCTCAATCCCCCGAACTGCCTTTATTTATTAGAAAGATTGCTTTTTCTTCCAAAGTTATAAAATAATATGAAAAAGATGGTTATTACTTGCAAAAAGTTGCTAATAGCACTATAATTTCTAAGGATAATACACAAAAAGTCAGTATTAAAGCAAATTTTCATTCGAAGGAAACCGAGTCACATTGGAGCTTTGCCAATGTGGCTCGGAAGGTGTTTCCGTTTTAGCAACACCTTTGTTTTATATACACGGCATCACCTTACATTCCCCAACCAGTTTTTTTCTTCGTTCCGTCCCAGTTGGTAAGCTCACCATTGGAACCTCCACCACCTGTACTGATACCGCCTCTACCGCCAGCAGCAAGGAATAAATTCGCCATCAAACCTTTGGAGACCGTCATCGCATCACAGAGTTGTCGAGTACGGGCAGCGGTGAGTTCAATTTTGAAATCTGATGAGATGCCAGTCCATGATACCTTCTCTAACAGATAGGCGGCAGCTATCTTGCGTTGCTTCTCGTCGGTTGGATCGAGACCATACTCTAATGCTTCAGCAATGATGCCCCATGCAACAGCGTTGCCGGCTTCTGGCTGGAAGTCATTGTCTTTGCCATCTGCATAATTCCTGATGGCAGCAACACCATCCTCAATCCATTTGTCAATCTGCTTCGAGAAGTCTTCCTTGTTCCGCTGTATGCTCTCCCAGATTTCCTTGATTTCAGGGATGTCCAGCATTTCTCGGAGTTTTTTCTCGGCGTTTTCGGCTCTCTGATGCTCACTATATGCC
>ODAI010509475.1_pt1 | contig 52730 bp, 48 predicted proteins | sample 1539321 | NCBI WGS metagenome assembly ODAI01 (sample SAMN02144231, study PRJEB22623) | gut metagenome | biome: sheep rumen | host: Ovis aries | place: New Zealand
CAGAAGCCTGTTCTGAAGGAAACCGGTTTGTGGAGATACAGGTTTCGGATAATAAGAAGGAGCTTCATATCGTACCTGGAAATACAGGCATATTTCATCCGGAGCTTTCTCTTCTATACAACAGAATGCAGATCCTTATAGACAGCTCAACTCCGATGTCTCTATTAAAATCTGTGTTGAAGGAGTTAGGCTATGCTGATTCGCATAGAACTACAAGATGCCCGTCTCTATCCAATATACGTAAATTCCTAATAGTAGATTCTTTATCAGGAACTGTAACGTTAACTGCGCGATTTTCATAATCAAGTTCGCAGCGAAGATGATCGAACATCGTAGAGCTTATAAGTATCTGGCACCTGCTCATTTTCATAGGATAACAAAGAATATGCATATTGGGATAGACAAGCTCCCCTAAGACAAAATCAGGGATCTGATACATCTTCCCAGTAACCATACCACCAATGCCGCCAAAATTTATCTTATTTCTGATGAGAGTCGCTCCTGTAGCCATTAATAGTTCTTCACTATCAATCCAAACAGGAAGCAATGCACCCGAGTCTATCATGGCATTAAAATGATGCCATTTCTGTAAATTAACAACAGGTCTTTGATAGTCATCATTCATCTTCATGGTAAATTGCTTCATAACGATACAGCTCCTAATGGAATGAAGTCATCATATATATTTGTATACATACAGATTAGATTATCATCCTTAATCTGCATTAAACCTAATTCAGTAGATGTTTTATCTGTATATTTAACAACAGCGCTTTTGATATTAGAAGTATCTTTCCATTCCACGTCAGTCAAGCCGACCCACTGGTTAGGATAAGCCTTCTTTATTTCATCCCAGCTCATTCTCTTTGGCATATAAATCACCTGCCTTTCTGATCTTATGTTACCATAGATGGCAGAATTTGAGAATATAAAAATATCCCGGCCCACCGTTATGATGAGCCGGGATGTGATCTTCTCGGAATTTATTCTGAATATTCAGTCAGAATGAAACCTACTAGTCACGCTAGTATTTCTCAAACATCCCGTCAATCAGCCAGAATGTCATCGCCGTCACTAATTCCGGTTATACTAGTCACGTTAGTAAATGCAAGACTCTTCGTATTACCATCAATGTAAGTAACCTTCACGGTAACTGCTGTCCCAGACGGCGTCCCATCAACCAAAGCGTTGTAAATTGCACCCGCATTGTAATTGGTCGCACCCTCAATAGCAGTCTTAATAGCAGACCTACCCGCCAGAGCTGCTCCTACGACGATTCCATTTATTCCAGTCTTAACATTCCCGAGCGTTGTATCCGCCATCGTAGCGTTCGCTAGGAATGTCGTATAAGAGCCCGTTCCACCAAAGTCTGCATCCGCAGCCGCAGTTCCCTTCACAGTTGCCCATGCAGCTATAGCAGTATCCGCCGTAGCATCAGCCGTCGTATATGTAGTCCACGCACCAGTAGTCCCATCAAGCGCTCCAAACGCAGCGTTAGCCGCAGCAATCGCAGAAGCCGCCCCACTCGGACCACCACCAGCATCCGTGTCAGCTTTTGATTCGATAACAATTGTATCAACATAATTGTTCGATCCAGCTAAGTAGCTCCATGTAACAAGTCTCTGATCTGCAAGAGCCGCCGTAGTATCGACATCCTTGAGATCTGCAAATGTTGCCGCCACATATCCGTTTGTAGTCGAATCATACTTTACTATAGTCGGAGTCACCGTTGTAGCAAGCTGCTTCCCTGTTGCAGCCCCGAGGCTAAAGGTCTGACTATCTGTATTGGTTACAGTTATTGTAGATGTCACCTGATCGCCAACAGCCGCAATTCCGTCAACCGTCTCGCCATCTTTATTCACAGTAAGTGTAAAGATATCTCCTATTACCGGCGTAGCCGTAGATGCTGTTGTAGAGAACTTTGTATATGTCTTCTCTTCACCTGCATAGATTATCGTCAGCTCAGCCATTTTCGGAGTAGATTCCGTCGTCTTTTTGAAATCTTTAACAACTACTTCAGTAACAGTCTGCCCGGCGGTATCCGCTCCCGCGTTCGTCGAGGAAGTCACAAATGCGGTAACGTTCTTATCATCATAGCTATATACATAAACCGCATTTGAAGCCGTAGCCTGACCGGTATATGCGCCAAGCGTCGTAGCAGTCACTTCTCCCTTTGTAAGGTCATAGAAGTAAAGCGGTGTGCTAGCACTGCACTGAAGACCATTAACAACGGTGAGACCTGACTTAAACACATTTCCCGAAGCGGATGTCGTAGCTATAGGATTTCCGATTCCGTTTGTTGCGTCTTCAAAGTTAATTCCTGTTACCTCATCCTTATCGTTGAAAGTAAGAGTCAGATAAGCGCCGCGAATGATATTGTTTCCATTTGCAGCATCATCAGGAGCTGCATATGTATCGTTTGTCGCGTTCACTTCAATTATGCTGTGCAAACCACCAGCAGCTTCGTTTGTCACACCTGTCTGGGTGATAGAACCCTTACCGGCTGCGGTGATCGGCGAAGCAGCATAAGGCCCAAATCCCTTAAATGTATCACTCTTCACTGGACTAGCAGTTCCATTTACATAGGGCTGATATCCTTTCTTGAAGGTCTTTCCATCCTTATCTACAACTACTTCAAGCTTGGAAAGATCGATATCATAAATCTTAACCTCGGTTCCATCAAAGCCCTTTAATCTAAAGAAATTTGAAAGACTCTGAGTATAGAACTTAGGATAATCTACTAATACTAAGGGTTTCGTTGATGAAACTGTAGCCGCAACTTCTCCCGTTAAGAATACAGGCTGATTATTTCTTGAGAAGAATACCGTAACGTCCTTATCGGAAGCCTTAAGAGAATTCAAGTAATCGTTTCCATCTGACCCAGTAATCTGTACGCGTCCTTCACCAGACTTGTTATAATATACGTTAGTCCTAAGCATTGCAGCCGCTATCGTACCATACGCAACATCATATGTCTTTCCACCGAAGGAGAACTTGCCGTCATAGACAGCGGTCAAAGCGCCGGTCTCTGATGTTGTATATACTTCTGCGAACTTATTTGTTGTGTTGAAGAATACTACATCACCTGCTACAATATCAGCAACTGTAACTGTCTTCCCATCCTTAAGGATCGTATAATTCTTAAGGTTCTGTTCCGTCTTCTTTTCAGAGATAATGGTCTCCCCATTTACTTCTGTCACAAGATAGTACCCTGTCCATACTGCCGTCGTTCCAACAAGAACCTTGATAGTTCCATTACTGTTCAGAACCAGCTTACCATATGAGAAACCTTCATTATCGGCATCCATATCAGTATCCGTAAGCTGTGCCATCGCACCCCAACCTGTAGCATTCTTCAAAATCTTGGAAGAAACGCGGATTGTTCCTGCATCAGATGCTTGAACCTTGTATGTCTTGCCCGTCACCTGATCGGTCAGGTTTTTATTGCTAACAGAGCCCTGGAATGCACCATATATTACAGACTCATCAGCATCTACATTCAGAGCCGTAATCATCATGTTCTTATCATATTTAACAGATATTGTACGCCCGAGAAGCTCATTGTAATCAACAGTAATTGTATCTGGAACATTGAGAACAAGATCATTTGCAGTTGCATACGCAGGTGCAGCAGTCAAATATCCATAACCAATCGTGATTGTCTTCGCAGTCGCGTCAATAGCCATAACAGTCTGATCAGAGAGTGTAGCAGGTATATAGAATACCTTAGAAGCGGTGGATCCGTCCTTTGTTACGATCATATTATAATCTATATTCGCACCAAGACCAAGTACCTGAGCACCGGCCGCATTTGAGTTGGCGAGAGTGATCGTAGCAGTCTTTCCATCCGATGAAAGAGAAACGTTGTCGATGCTATACAGCTGATCATTCGATACTCTTCGAATTTGAATATCGCCAGCGGTAAGACCCGTAACGGGTTGATTGAAGTAGGCAAGAACTACGTTATAAGTTCCGTTCTGAGCATTCATTGCTCCACCTTCAACGCTCCTAAGAGCTAACTCGTTAGTGTCTATTGCTGATGAAACAGCTGTCTGTAATGTATTACCATCAGTAAGGGTAACAACAGCCTGCAGATAATATCCTACCATCTGGCTCGTTATCTGAACGCTCTTGCTAGTCGCCCCTTCAAGGACATTAGTTACAGCATCTGCCGCAGTGCCATAATACCATTGAATCGATTTTACGTTCTCTGCTTTGTCTAAATCCACGCTCTGAGCGTTGCTATCGACACCTGTCGCAGTAATAGTATCGCCAACCTTAGAAGAGTAATCTTATAAAATAATATACTTTTTACCTTCTGTCTCCGCTCTTTTCATTTATATCATCTCAGCTCATTTAAATATCCGGTTTTCTCACCCGGTGATCCATGGCACATGGATTTCTTTTCCATCAGCTGTACACGGTTCTATCACTCAGAAATAACATGGTTCAATGAAATTACACCGGTTTAATAGATCAGGGCGGTTCCTGTCAGAGGATCCGGATCATGACCCTTGAGTTGCAGCAGCCTGCTTCCGTTTAAGCAACCGACTTTCCGATCATATCAACAGCAGTATCAAGTGGCATTTTCTCTTTGTCATCAGCCGCCTATGACCTCCGTCGGCTCCTTCTTCCGCTCTGATGTCGCTGTTCATACCGGAATCTGACAGCGACATTTAATGCGGTAGTAGAGCGTTTAATACCAGTAGTAATAGTAATTTGACAAAGGATCTATGAGGGATTATACTTATTTCACAAAAGCGAGTGCCGGATGAACGGAAGCTCCTTCAAATAGAACCTGATAGTTCTAACCGCTCATGTTTTCAGCCCCGGAGCGGTTATTTTTTTTCTGAAAATAACAGCCAATGGCTGAGCCTTGTTCAGGGAATGCAGCGCAAGGACCAGGGTCAAAGAGCAGGCTTTGCTCATGAGAACCTTACATTAAACAGAAAGTGAAAAGGAGGTCATCATGACCGATAATATTGAAGTATTTACACAAAACAGCATCCGTATCCGCGGCAGCGCAGGGACGATCTACATCGATCCCTTTCAGATGAAGGAAGAACCGAAGGATGCTGATTTTATTATGCTCACACACGATCATTACGATCATTTCTCACCCGAGGATATCGAAAAGGTTAGCAAATCAGATACTGTCCTTATAGTACCGGAGAAGATGGCCGGTAAAGCCCGGGAGGTGTCGGGAATGGTTGGGAGGATCGAGTTCGTAAAGCCCGGGATGTCCCGGGAAATTTGCGGCCTTGAATTCGAAACTGTTCCGGCCTATAACGTATTGAAGCCCTTTCATCCCAAGTCAGCGGAGTGGGTAGGCTATATACTGTGTGTGGATGGACAGAGGATATATATAGCGGGGGATACGGACGCTACAAAGGAAGCCATGGCGGTGAAGTGCGATGTGGCCATTGTGCCTGTCGGCGGAACATACACGATGGATGCAAGGAACGCGGCTAAACTTGTAAACGAGATCTGTCCTGAAACCGCGATACCTGTGCATTACGGAAGCATAGTCGGAAAGCCTGGCGATGCGGATATATTTAAAGAGAATGTAAAGGCCCCGGTCAAGGTGGAGTTTAAGATAGCATTTTAGGTAATCATCACGAGCATGAAGGACACGGTGAGCATGGCTGTGGTCATGGCGGCTGCCATCATTAACCGGCATAATGGAAGGCTTTATCATCTCCTCCACCCGTATTTCTGCAGGTCCACTCTGCCGTCGTTCACCTCTACGCCCTCCGCTTCAAGCAGCTTTGCCTGGGCTCCCTCGCCGCCGAAGGCAAACTCCCCGGCAAGCCTTCCCTTTGCGTTTACCACCCTAAAGCATGGGATATGCTCCGGGTCCGGATTCTTATGGAGAGCGTTTCCGACTGCCCTGGCCATTTTCCTGTCTCCTGCTGCCTCTGCCACCTGAGCATAGGTCGCAACACATCCATATGGGATCTGCTTCACGGCTTCATAGATCCTTTTTGAAGGGCTGTCCGATATCAGATCGTAGCTCTCCGCGATCATCAGCCTGATATCATCCTCCAAAACCGTCCCATCCAGAATGATCGTATTCCAATGCTCCTTGTTCTGATGATACCCGGGGATCACTGACCTGTAAATATCTCTCCAGAAGAAGGCCTTATCCGGAGCCACCTTAACATTCAGATTAACACAGCCATTACGCTCATATATCCACAGAAAAGCCTTATTGTTCCCTTTATAGCGGACAAGCCGCCAGTTTGCATCATGAAAAGGAGCGTCCTCAAAGGTATCCGGGAATGAAAGCCCGTATTCAAGTGCCTCTTCTTTTGTTTTCATATCAGATCTCCCGAAAAATGCTGTATTTAATGCCGGATAGTACTTATATCCTTCCTGTCCTGAACCATCTCAATGCGATCAGATAAAGCATATAGAGCGCGATAAGGATAAAAGCCAGGTTGAATAAGACCTCAAGAAGGCTCCCCGTTTTAAAGGTAATAGCGGGACGCTGCCGTTTCATGCTGAATGGGGCAAAAAGAGGGATACCGCCGGAAAAAAGATCTAAGAGCAGGTGGCTTAATACACCGAAATACATGCCTGAAAGTATGCAGCGAAGGCATTCGCTATGACCTCTTGACATAGCACTCAGTATGATAAAAATAAGGGTATGAAAAAGCGGGGAATGAAATAAGCCCCTGTGCCCGAGAGCAACTCCGATCCTTTTAAGGGGTCTTATGAAATGACCCAGGAAAAGGAGCAGCTTTTTGAATAAATATAAAGGCCAGAGCAGGATGCGGAGCTTCTTTCCGGCCGTGCTGTGCGGGATATCCGCATCCGGCAGCAGACTGCCGTAGCAGGAGGACACGGTAAAGCAGACCGCCATGGGTACAGACGCATCCTGCGGAAGCCACATAAGATCGATGATCGGCTGCGGTATTCTCTTAAGCTCCGGGATAAAGGCGATCATGGAAGCTGCCAGTGCAATGCTCCCCGTCCGGTGGGTCAGTGCCATCATAGTCCAATAAGATATTCCTTTCCGGTCATAAACAATCTGAATTATAGAATAAACGTTCGATATAATCAATAGTCCGGCCCCTGATCGCGAAAAAATCTACGGGGCTGAAGGGTGAAATGCCGTAAAAAATATTCTATGCTTTCTGATATATCTGTGATATAATACATTTCATGAGAAGGTTCAAGCCGCCTGCGGCGCAGAAGCTTCCATAAGATAATAAGCAAAATCCGCTTTTCAGGGTTTCGCGAGTCTATTTAGTGCTTTTCATAAGATAAAGCAGATCAGGAACCATAGCACAGCCGGGAGTGCGCTCGCTTCACGTGCGAGAGGTCATGGGTTCGAGCCCCATTGGTTCCATTTTTTATTGCCGAATCTGTACGGCGCTGCCGTCCGCACACAATCCTGTACATATGTAACAGTTCACCGAAGGGCGAGCTGTTATGTACATATTGCACAAATCTTAAGAATATTTATATACATAGTTGACAAAGATCGGATTCCGGTTATAATACTGACAAGATCACCCAAAGGTAATTACGGGATGCTTTATGTACCCGCAAATATATGTTTTGTCAGGAGGTAATTAAAATGAAGGTACAGAATATCACAGATATCGACAAGTTTTTTCAGACAGTAGATTCCTGTAAGGGAAAGGTAGAGCTTGTGACCGGTGAAGGCGACAGGCTTAATCTTAAATCCAAGCTTTCCCAGTACGTGTCTATGGCTAACATCTTCTCAGACGGTACCATTGATGAGCTTGAGATAGTAGCTTACGAACCCGATGATATCAATAAGCTCCTAAGCTTCATGGTTAATGGCTGATGTGGCCCGTTTCCGGCAATATAACAGAACATACGGCAGATTCAGGCCTGTCAGGCCAACGCCCTGTTAAGAAAACAAATGCGCTGTTCCTTGGGCTGATCCTGTTTTCTCTGGCGCTTGAGCTGTTTTCATCTGTTTTATCCCTGCGATATGCAGAGCCCTCCTTAACTGCGGCCCTTATACTGAGCCAGGGGGCTCTCATAATGCCGGTCCTTATTTTTATATTGGTGGAGCGTCCTGATCTTAGCGAGTGGACGCCCTTTAGGAAAATAAAATGGTCAACCCTTGGGTTGACTGTTTTGTTTTCTATGTGCATATCTCCCTTTGTCGTATGGATCAATCTTTTATCCCAGTTTTTTTCCACCAACTTCGTGGCAGAGCTCACCGGGGATATTCTTTCCGCCCCTCCCGTCCTTCTGACACTGATAATAGGATTCGTGGGACCCTTCTGTGAGGAATTTGCTTTCAGAGGTGTTATCTTTCACGGGCTCAGGAAATCCGGAAGGATACTTGCTTCTATCCTTGCTTCAGGCCTCTTCTTCGGTATCATGCATATGAACCTTAATCAGTTTTCCTATGCTTTTTTCCTTGGCATAGCCTTTGCCTTCCTTACCGAAGCAACCGGCAGCCTCATTCCGTCCCTTACTGTCCATGTTCTTATCAACACCGGAAATATCGCGCTTGAATATATTGCAGACTATGCATATTCCCTCGTTAATGAAGGCGGAGCCGGTTTATCCGAGCTTGCCGCGGAGGCAGAGGTATCCGGTAACGAGCTTTTCTACGCCGCAGGCATATACATGGTACCCGCCCTCATCGGGCTCACACTGAGTATCATGCTGTTTATCTCGATCTGCAGGAAAGAGGGTTCACTTGAGCATATCCTCTCATTATTCAAAAGCTCCCCGGGTCCGGAAAAAGCCCCAAAATGCCCGGTGATCACCGTTAGCGGATGGATCGCGGTATCGATCTGCGTTATCGTGATCATCATATCGGATTTCTCCATGCGGTTTTTTATGGACCTTCTCTGACGATCTGGTCATAGCTCAGGCAGACGAAAACCGGCACAGCCTTGAAGCAGTGCCGGTTTTCGTCTGCGGATAAAACCTGAAGAGCATCAGGCTTTACGAATCCATTCGTTCTCCCGTATTAAACGCTCATATCAAAATTTCCGCCTAATTCGGGAGTCACGGATCTTTCCATCATCTTTACCATGTCGTCTCCCATGGACTCGGCTGTATCGATCGACTTTGCAAGCATCGCCGTACCGACCTCATTGCCTATGTTCCATTGAGCCATAGCCATTGATAATGCAGGAATATCCATACGATCACTCCCTTTCTCTGACGCCGCTTAAGGACCTCCCTGTCAGACGGCATCATATAACACATATATCCCGGAGGCTGTGCCCCCGGATCAGCTGCACTGCAATACCGACTAAACGGCTGCTCCTATAGTATATCAGCAAACCTCCATCGGTTCAAGCCGCAGTTAAGACCCAAAGCGCAATATGCTTAAGTGATCAGGCCCTCATACATACCCGTACATCCCTCTTATACTTATCTCTCCGCTGTTTACGTCCTCTACGGTCCCATCCTCGTACTTAAGCTTCAGGGAAAAATCATCATTGATCCCCAAAGCCTGTGCCCTGCGGCAATTTTCCATACCTTCAGTTATCCTGTTTGCCGGCTCCATCGCTCCGGCCGTGCTTACATATATACTCTTTCCGGCTATGATGCTCCTCTCTCTGTATATCCCCAGGTATTTTTCCTTATTGTCCGGAAAGTCCCTGCTCATATCGTCAAGCTCCCTTATAAGAGCCGCTGCAAGAGCCGCACGCCTTGTAAGCCTTCCGCTTTCGGCATAGATCGAGGACGCGATCTCCGAAAGCTCACCGTCAAAAAACGAGGCTTCCTCGTTGACGTTGATACCTATTCCGATGATTATACTGTTCAACGAACCGGTGCTGCTTCCCGGAAACATCTCTGCCAGGATACCGCAGATCTTTTTCTTATTCAACACGATATCGTTGACCCATTTGATCCGGGGCTCTGTCCCGCTTACCGCCTCTATGGCCCTCACAACGGAAACGGCGCTCCAGGCCGTTATCTCCATAAGCCGTTCCGGCGGCTCCCGTCTCTTTAAAAGCCAGGAAAGATAGATACCCTTATCCCTTGGAGAAAGAAAGCTGCGCCCTCTCCGGCCCCTTCCCCCTGACTGCTCGTTCGCTATGACCACCGTGCCGTTTCCGGCTCCTTCCTCCGAAAGCTCATTCAGCTTAAGATTGGTTGAATTAATGCAGTCATAGCAATATACGCTTTTCATCCTCTCCGCGGAAAGCTCCCCGGAAAGCGCCCGTGTATCCAGAGGGTCGTCCCAGGTCCTCATACCCGAACCCTCCGGGATCTCATCAGCAACATCATTCTTAGCATCTCCTGTCTTATCATTTTCAGGCCGGCTAGTAAATAATCGCGGCTTTTGAGGCCGGCCTTTTATTTAAATCTGAAAAGAGTTCCGATTATCCCCCTTCCAAGGGAAGCACCCACGTTTCCGCCTATCTTTTTACCGAGCTTACCTCCCTTTGAGCCAAGTACGTTTCCTATCTCCCTGCCGAGAGTTCCGGCTGCGGAGCTTGCGACGTTCTTGCCGGCGGTGCTTATGGCCTTTCTCTTCTTCTCCGCCTCCTTTTCAGCCGCCCTTGCGGCCTTTTCCGCCTCTGCCTGTGCCGCCTTCTCAGCCCTTAAGCGTTCCCTTTCAGCGGCCGCCTCGGCCCTCAGCCTTTCCTTTTCAGCGGCTGCCTCGGCCCTCAGCCGCTCTTTTTCAGCAGCTGCCTCGGCCTTTAATCTCTCCTTTTCCCTGGCCGCTTCCTCCTTGAGCCTCTCCTTTTCGGCCTGAGCCTCCGCTCTCGCACGCTCCTCCTCTGCCGCCTCCTCTGAGGCCTTTCTTAAAAGGAACTCGTAAGCCGAATCGGGATCGATCTCCTCCCTGTATTTATCATAAAGAGGAGAACCTGTGATGAAGGACTTTTTAAGCGCATTGTCCGCCGGGCCCATCTTACTCTGCGGGGGAAGGATATTCGTCCTCTTCACCACTGAGGGCACCCCGTCCTCATCAAGCACCGAGACCAATGCCTCTCCGATCCCCAAATTTAAAAGGGTGTCGTAGGTATCAAATTCGGGATTCGACCTGAAGGAGGCTGCCGCAGCCTTTGCCGCCTTCTGCTCTGACGGAGTATAGGCGTGCAGCGCATGCTGTATCTTGTTTCCCAGCTGGGAAAGCACCTCGTCAGGTATGTCCCCGGGGCTCTGGGTGATAAAGTAGACCCCTATCCCCTTTGAACGGATGAGCTTTACCACCTGCCCGATCTTTTCAAGCAGCTCCTTTGAGGCAGAGTCAAACAGGAGATGAGCCTCGTCAAAGAAAAAGACCATTTTGGGCTTTTCAAGGTCTCCCGCCTCGGGCATAAGCTCATACAGCTCCGAAAGCATCCACAGCAGAAAGGTCGAATACATCGTCGGGTTATTAACAAGCCTTTCACATTCCAGTATATTGATACAGCCGCGTCCCGCGCTGTCCTGTCTGAGCCAGTCATTTATATCAAGAGCCGGATCGGTAAAGAACAGCTCTCCCCCCTCTGACTCAAGGGAGATGACCGCCCTTATGATGGCCCCGAGGCTCTGCTTCGAAATATTTCCGTACTCAAGGCTTAACTCCTTTGCATTCTCTCCCGCATAGGCAAGGATAGCCTTCAGATCCTTCATGTCCACCAACAGAAGGCTCTGATCGTCCGCGAGCCTGAATATCACCTTAAGGATCTCAGACTGGGTCTGGTTAAGCCCCAGGATCCTTGAAAGCAGGATGGGACCCATCTCCGAAACCGTAGTCCTTACCGGAATGCCCTCCTCCTGATAAACGTCCCAGAAGACTGCCGGATATGCCCTGTATACAAAGCCGTCCTCAGACAGCCCAAACCTCTCTATCCGCTCCGCCATGTCCCCGGTGTCGCTCCCGCTGTCGCATATCCCCGAAAGATCGCCCTTTATGTCCGCAAGAAACACCGGAACTCCCATATCCGAAAAGGACTCCGCCATGACCTTGAGCGTTATCGTTTTTCCCGTTCCGGTAGCTCCCGCTATCATCCCGTGTCTGTTTGCCATTTTGGGGCGGATATATATCTTCTCCTCCCCTGATCTGCCTATGTATATCCTGTTGTCAAGTAACATCCGAAACCTCCCATCCGGCCCCCGGGCCTTTTCTGTCCGTCCTGGCCTGCCTGCGGATCATGGGTTCAGGAAGGACCCATGTTCATTTCCTATAACTATATCATAGCTTTCCCTCAGTCACAACGCCTTCGTTAAGAGTACCTCGTGACCCGCAAATGATGACCGATTTTCTGATCTGGACGGGGCGGCCGTTACTATAAATAAGGGCGGGGTAATCGTTATAAAAAATATTGACACATGAAAGAAGGCGTGCTAACATAAATCATATCATTTTGATAGGCTTTATATGTATTATGAAGAAAAAAGCTTTGATCGCAATGAGCGGCGGGGGCGATTCCTCAGTTGCCGCAAAAGAGATGTTAAATATGGGCTATGACTGCTGCGGGTGTACCATGCGCCTGCTCCCTGCAGGCGCTTATGAAACGCCTTCGCAAGGGCCTGACACCTCCCCCGCCGGGAACGCAGACGACCCTTCGAAGGATGCGGAGAAGGTATGCAGGGCTCTAGGCATCCCGTTTTTTTCACTGGATCTGTGCAGTGAGTTTCACAAAAACGTGATCCTTCGCTTTGTGTCCGCCTACGAGAAGGGGCTTACCCCCAATCCCTGCATCGACTGTAACCGCACCATGAAGTTCGGGCTGCTCCTTGAGCACGCCAGAAGGGAGGGCTATGATGCCCTTGTCACCGGTCATTACGCAAGGACAGAGCAGGATAAGGACGGCCGCTTCCTCTTAAAGAAGGCTCTGGATCCCTCAAAGGATCAGAGCTATGTGCTCTATAACCTGACACAGGAGGAGCTGTCCGTGATAAGGTTCCCCCTCGGAAGCCTTACCAAGGCCCGGGTAAGAGAGCTTGCGGCGGCCTCCGGTTTCATAAACGCGCAGAAGAAGGAGAGCCAGGATATCTGCTTTGTTCCCGACGGCGACTATGCCGGAATGATACAGGCTCTTTCCGGCAGGCAGTACGAGCCCGGCAATTTCGTCGATCTTACAGGCAGGGTCCTTGGTACACACCGCGGTATCATCCACTACACCATAGGCCAGAGAAAGGGCCTTAACATTGCCTTCGGCACGCCTAAATATGTATACCGCATTATCCCCGAAAGAAACGAGGTGGTCCTTGCTGATAACGAAGAGCTCTATGATGATACGGTCCATGTAACAGATTTTAACTGGATAAACGGCCCGCCAAAGGGTGAATTCCGATGCAGCGTCAAAATACGCTACCGCCAGTGTGAACAGCCGGCTCTGATAATTCCGGAGGGCGACAGGGCCGTTACCATAAAGCTCGAGAGCCCGCAGCGTGCGGTAACTCCCGGTCAGGCAGCGGTGCTCTATGCAGGAGATACGGTGCTTGGCGGCGGGACAATAACCCGGCAGACCAATGTGCTGCACGGCGCAGCAGATAACTAAGGGGCAGGCCCCTTTTACGCATAAGGAGGAAATAGCATGTCACGAATTTACAGATCAGCAGACGAATTGATCGGAAGAACGCCCGTTCTTGAGCTTACTCATATTGAAAAGGAATACGGCCTGAACGCGGCTGTTTATGCCAAGCTTGAATACTTCAATCCCGCGGGCTCTGTCAAGGACAGGATCGCAAAGGCCATGATTGACGATGCCGAAAGGTCGGGAAGGCTCACCCCGGGCTCCGTGATAATCGAGCCCACCTCCGGAAACACCGGAATAGGCCTTGCCTCGGTAGCGGCCGCAAGGGGCTACAGGATCATAATCGTAATGCCCGAGACCATGTCCGTGGAAAGAAGACAGCTTATGAAGGCCTACGGGGCCGAGCTCGTCCTTACCGAGGGAGCAAAGGGCATGAAGGGTGCCATCGCAAAGGCCGAGGAGCTTGCAAAGGAAAATCCGGGCAGCTTCATCCCCGGCCAGTTTGTCAACCCCGCAAATCCGAAGATACATTTCGAAACTACGGGCCCCGAGCTCTATGAGGATCTCGACGGGGACATCGACTTCTTCGTCTCCGGAGTGGGGACCGGAGGGACGATAACGGGCGTGGGCGAATACCTGAAATCAAAAAAGCCTGATATCCGGGTCATAGCCGTTGAGCCAGCCTCCTCTCCCGTTCTTTCCACCGGAAATGCCGGCCCTCATAAGATCCAGGGAATAGGTGCGGGCTTTGTTCCCGAGGTCCTTAATACGGATATATACGATGAGATCATAACCGTTTCCAACGAGGACGCCTTTGAGACCGGCAAAAGGATCGGACGTCTTGAGGGGATCCTGGTGGGCATTTCCTCAGGCGCTGCCCTTCATGCGGCCATTACTCTTGGAAAGCGCCCCGAAAATGCCGGCAAAAGGATAGCGGTGCTCTTCCCCGATACGGGTGACCGTTATCTGTCCACACCTCTTTTCGACTGACAGGGGCATACCTGTTGAGGCAGGCGATATGAAAAATGTAAAACGCCGTTTTGATCCCTTCCGGATCGAAACGGCGTCCTTTTTACCTGTTCTTTGAAATAGGCTTCGCTCCTGCCTTTTCCTGCAGGTTCTCGATCATCTGCTTAAACCTGCTCTTCTTCTTTTCCTCCTTGGGAGCCTGCTTTCCGTGCAGTCCCTTTACTCCTATGATATAGATTCCGCTTACGGTGGCCTTGACCTCCTTCTTTACAGGCACATCATCGAAGATTTTCTCGTCACAGACCATGCTGAGGATCTGGGGTCCTACCTTGGCCTTGACTATGGGAAGCTTTGTCCACCTGAGGTATTTCGGCGTCTGGTCGATGACCATCTGCGGCAGCCCCGATTCCTTTATCTTCATCCGTTTTTTGTCGATGATGAGCATCGAGACCGTCTGCTTATAGGCCTGAAGCTGAGCCTCCTGCTCCTGCTGCCTCTTCTGGGCCCTCTTCCCGAGGAAATACAGCGCCACAACGGCCGCTATCAGGACGACCAGAACAATTATCAGGATAATAAGTCCCTTAGACATAATGTCCCTCCATTCCATATATCCGGCAAACGCTTCATATCTGTCCGGTCACCCGGGCATATATGAAACGTCTGCCTCTTTTTGCACCCTATCCATTATACAATAATTCTGTCTTAAGGCAAGAAAAAATCCTGAGCCTGAAGCACCGGTGCAGGCTTCCCAAGGCTCAGGATCATGAATTCCCTTAAAATACAGTCATACAAACCGGCGTACCGTGATTATTGAGCGGTACAGGGCACTGCTTACCTTTATGCCCGAGGCCGGGGTGCTGGCGTGTACTATCTGCCCGTTTCCAATATATATCCCCACATGGCCGCCGTAATAGATAACATCCCCGGGCTGGGCCGACTCATAGCTCACCTCACGGCCCGCCACCGCCTGGGAGCTTGAATTTCTCGGAAGCGATATTCCGAAATTGCTGTATACGGACTGGGTAAAGCCGGAGCAGTCACAGCCCTCCGTAAGGCTCGTGCCCCCCGCAACGTAAGGATTGCCCACAAACTGAAGAGCATAGCTTGCGATCTGCTGACCCTTTGAGGAATTTCCGGGGTCATAGCTCTTCTTCTCCGTCTTTTCAGACTTACTCTCCTCCTCGCTCTTTTCGCCCTCAGAATCGGTATCGACCGAAGAGAGCTCCTCACCGTTATTCTTTGCCTCCTCCTCGGCCTTCTTTTTCGCGGCCTCCTCAGCCTTCTTCCTTTCCTCCTCGGCCTTTTTTCTTGCAGCCTCCTCAGCCTTCTTCCTGGCTGCCTCCTCGGCCTCTATCTGCTTTATGACCGCAGTCTGCGCCTTGATCTCCGACCGGTATTCGTCCGCCTTTGCCTGGGCGCTCTTCAGCTTATCATCAAAATCCTCAAGGCTTTCCTTTTTTTCGTCTATTATATTCTGAAGGGTGACCGATTGCTCCTCGTAATCGCTGTGAAGCTCCTCAAGATCGTTCATTTCGTTTTCCAGAGCGGTCTTAAGCTCCAGCACCTCATCCCTCGTACGGACATAATCGTCAAGAAGCTTTCTGTCATAGGAATAAAGCTTTTCAACGTAGTCGGATTTATTCAACAGCTCTGAATAGCTCTGGGAGCTTGAAATGAGATCAAGGTAGGAGGGATCCCCCTTTTCGTACATGAACTTGATACGAAGCTTCATCGCGTCACGCTGTTCCTGCTCCTTCTGCTTTGCGGCCTCGTATTCCGCGGTGGCTTCGTCGATCTGAACCTGCTTATCGGCAATGTCGTCTTCGATTATGTCCACGGTAAGCAGCAGGTCCACGAGCTCGGCATCTATCTGTGCCAGCTCGTCCTCGAGCTCCCCCTTATCACCCTCCAGGGCTTCTATGTCCTCGTTAACGGAGTTGAGCCTGCTTTCCGCTTCCTTTTTCTGATTCTGAGCGTCCGTTTTTGTATCGGCGCTGATGACGCAGGGCATCGTTGCGGCAAGCACCGATGCCATGATTACAGATATGACCCTCTTATTCATTTTTACCCCTTATCCCGGGACCGCCAGGCTTCCTCGCGATCCCTTTTTTATTCGTTTCCATTTGATGTCTCCGGATATAAAAGCGCTGTCAGAGCGTTTCGATCACAGAGACCGCAGGCGCAAAATGCCCTCCCCCGGCAATTTTGCGGATCATTTAACAGTTAACGAATTTAATTCGTTCGCTATACTAACAGGTCCCCACCGTTCTCGGGAACGGGATAACGTCCCGGATATTGGATACCCCGGTCAGATACATTATCATCCTTTCAAAGCCCAGACCGAAGCCCGAGTGAGTAACGGTACCGTATTTGCGCAGGTCAAGGTAGAAATCGTATTCCTCCTTGTCAAGACCCAGCTCGTTCATCCTTGTGACAAGCTTGTCATAATCGGCCTCTCTTTCGCTCCCGCCGATGATCTCGCCGATGCCGGGAACCAGACAATCCATGGCGGCAACGGTCTTTCCGTCCGGGTTCTGCTTCATATAGAAGGCCTTGATCTCCTTCGGATAATCTATAACGAAAACAGGGCGCTTGAACTCCTTCTCTGTAAGGAACCTTTCATGCTCGGTCTGGAGGTCGCATCCCCATTCCACCTTATAATCAAACTCATCGTTATGCTTTTTGAGTATCTCCACCGCATCGGTGTAGGTTATCCTTCCGAAGTCAGAGCTGATAACATTGTCGAGCCTTTCAAGAAGCCCCTTGTCCATGAACTGGTTGAAGAAGTTCATTTCAGAGGGAGCATTTTCAAGGACATAATTGATTATATACTTGATCATGCTCTCGGCGATAGCCATGTTATCCTCAAGGTCGGCAAAGGCCATCTCGGGCTCGATCATCCAGAACTCGGCCGCATGCCTGGTGGTATTTGAATTCTCCGCCCTGAAGGTAGGGCCGAAGGTATATATGTTCTTAAAGGCCATGGCGTAGGTCTCGCCGTTCAGCTGGCCGCTGACGGTAAGGTTGGCCGACTTTCCGAAAAAATCCTTAGTATAGTCAACAGTATTATCGGCATTTTTAGGGATATTATTAAGGTCTAAGGTCGTGACCTGAAACATTTCCCCGGCACCCTCACAGTCGCTCCCGGTGATGATCGGAGTATGCACGTACACAAAATCCCTTTCCTGGAAGAATTTATGTATGGCGTAGGCCGCAAGGGAGCGGACGCGGAACACTGCCTCGAAGGTATTGGTCCTCGGCCTCAGATGCGCGATCGTCCTCAGATATTCGAGAGAATGGCGTTTCTTCTGGAGAGGATAGTCAGGAGTAGAGGCGCCCTCTATCCTTATTTCCTCAGCCTGTATCTCAAAGGGCTGCTTCGCCTGCGGAGTGGGAACAAGAGTCCCGCGGACAACTATCGCCGCACCCACGTTCAGAGAGGATATCTCCTTGAAATTGCCGAGCTTATCCGAATACACCACCTGGATGGGATCAAAATAAGTCCCGTCATTTACCACTATAAAGCCGAAGGTCTTTGAGTCACGTATGCTCCTGACCCAGCCTCCTATCGTAATCTCCCTGTTAAGGTAAGCATCTGTGTCCCTGAATATCTGTCTGACCGAAACCAAATCCATTTTAATCCACCTCATTCTGTGCGTTCACTATAACTTATTGGTGCACACGATCGCGATAGGAAAGGCGCTTTCAGCGTCTCGCACTTATTCGACATTTGCAGGCAAATGTCGAATTGGATCGTCGCAAAGGGAAACGAATAAATTCGTTTCCTATATTTATGTTATTGAGTATATATACCGATACAAAGGAGATGATAGCACCTTTCAACCTGTTTTACAAGAATTTTAAGGCAGCGCTTCACTTTTTGCCGTATGGATGCTAATATTTATACAGTACAGTTTTGACCCGGCATCATCGGATGAATTGCCGATGCTTCTTATCCTTTTGTCGGGCAGCTCAGCAGATATGTGAGGACAGGATATGGGTGTCAGGCCAAATTCACGTGTATTGATCGTAGACGATATGCGCGTCAACAGGATGATATTATCATCGCTTCTTTCATCAAACGGTATTACCGCGGATCTCGCCGGTGGCGGTGCGGAGTGCGTGGAGCTCTGCAGGAAAAACAGATATGATCTTATTCTTCTCGATCACAGGATGCCCGATCAGGACGGTATAGATACTCTGGCACAGCTTAAGGAGATCTTTAAGGAAAGGGGAGAGGATATCCCTGTTGTCTGTCACACGACAGATTACGCGCAGAAGAACATAAGCCTTTACAAAGCGGCAGGCTTTTCAGATGTTCTGATAAAGCCCATCGACCCGAGAGAGGTCACAAGGATCCTTATGACATATCTTCCCGAGGGGAAGAACAAAGCTATAGATTCCTCAGATGAAGGAGAAAACAGCAGGCACCAGAAGGAGCTTGACAGGCTTCCGGGGTGGCTCAGGGAGCTTTCGGAAAGGGAAGGCCCCTCATGTCTTGATCTCCTTGCCGGGATCGACAACTGTGATTCTGCGGAGTTTTATCTGGACGCGCTTTCCGTATTTGCCTCCTCCATCACAGAAAGGGCCGCCGGAATTGAGGACGCCCTTAAAAGCGGGGATAAAAGGCTGTTCCTGAAAAGGCTCCACGCCGTAAAAAGCATGGCAAGGCTCGTTGGAGCAGAGAGGCTTTCGGAGCTTGCGGATATCCTTGAGGAGGAGTCGCAGGAGGGCACGGACACCGCTTCCGATGCCGGAAAGCTCCTTGACTGCTACAGGGAGTACCTGGCTCTGCTCACTCCCCTGACAGCCGGAAATGACCGGTAAAGCAAGCAGCGGCATATTACCTTGTCAAACTTATTCGGCGTTCGTTCCGCAAATGCCGAATTCATGCGCAGCCCGTAAGAGGACCGTAAATGGAAAAGAAGGTTATTTTCATTGAAAATACAAGAAGCTTTATAAATACTGCGATCGAAATAAAGCTTAAGGAAGCCGGATATGAGGTGATAAAGACTCCTGACGATATGGAGGAGGTGGAAAAGCACAGGGATGAGGCGGATATACTGCTTTATTTCCCGGAGGGTACAAGCCTGAGGATAGATACGGCGATGCGCTATCTTACCTCATTAAGCCGTGATGAGCATAAGACCCTCTGCCTCATCGGCGAACAGTCCTATATTAACCGGGCCAAAAAGTCAGAGGGCGGAGAATACGTCAGGTGCGAGTTCGTAAAGCCCTTAAACATCAGCCTTGTTATAGCGGATATACTGCGCCTTTCCGAGATGCATGAGGAATACCGGCGAAAGAAGACCATCCTTATCATTGATGACGACAGGGATTACAGGACCGTTCTGCTTCACTGGCTGAAGCAGGATTATGAGGTGGCGGGCGCCGGCACCGGAAAGGAGGCCCTTGAGCTCCTTAAAAAGTCCACTCCCGACCTTATACTTCTCAACTATGAGATGCCGGATATTGCCGGGCATGAGATACTCGACAGGATACACAAGAACCCGCTTACGTTCAGTATCCCCATTATCTTTCTGACCGAAAAAAACGACCATGACAGCGTTGCCGATATCATATCACACAAGCCGGACGGATATCTTTTCAAATCCCTTAAGAAGAACGAGCTCCTTGACGATCTGGAGCGGTTCTTCTCCGAAAGCATTCTGGTAAAGGGCAGCCGGCAGGGCTGAACACACCGGACAGCATATGCGCTCATGCGGATCATTTCCGGCTTAAGCGCGGGAAGCTCAAAGGAGCACGGCACGCACCCGGCGGCCGTATCGCAAATAAAAAGGAGACCGTATCAGGCCTCCTCCTTAAGAAATCTCTCTCTGAAGTCATGCACAGGCATGGGCTTTCCGTAATAATAGCCCTGAAGCCGTCCGCAGCCGATCTCCGCGAGGAAATCCACCATCTCCTCGGTCTCCACACCCTCGGTAAGGGTGTTGATCCCAAGGTCATTTGCCATCTCTATGACTCTTCTTATGATCTTTGCGGAATTCTCGTTCTCCTTAAAGCCCCTCAGGAATACCATATCGATCTTCATAACATCAAACTGGTAATCCTTAAGTACATTAAGAGATGAGTAGCCCGAACCGAAGTCATCAAGCCAGATCTCATAGCCCTTTTCCTTAAAGCCCTTCATTGCGTTCTTTAAAATGTTCATATCGTCGGTAAGAGCGCTCTCGGTGACCTCTATGTGAAGATAATGCCTGTCGATATCATACTTCGCTACCAGCTCCTCCATCACGGAAACGGTATCCATCAGCTCAAAATCAAGCTGCGAGAAATTCAGGGAAACGGGGACCGCCTTTTCACCCTTGTCAAGAGATTCTCTCAGATCCCTGCATACGGTCTCATATATACACTTATCAAGCTTATGTATCTGCCTGTGCTCCTCAAGAATGGGAATGAAATCACCCGGCGAAAGGAAGCCGTACTTGGGATCGATCCACCTTGCAAGCGCCTCGCACCCCGCAAGCTTCCGGGATTCCGACCATACCACGGGCTGGTAATAGACCTTTATATAGCCCTTTTCAACCGCCTTGTCTATATTGTTTACAATATACTGACGCTTAAAGAAGCGGTCAGCCATGGCCTTGTCATATTCATTATGATCACGGTCATATTTATGCTTGATCATCGTGCAGGCATACCTGGCCTTATCCACGCCCTGTCTGGGATCACAGTAGATATCATCCGGCCTGTACAGTCCCACCTTAAGCCCCATGTAGATCTCGTCACGCTCCGAATAGAAGTTCCTTCTTACGATATCCGTCTTCTGAAGGGCCCCCTCCCAGTCCGTCAGCACCACGAAATGATCATCAGACTGCCTTGCCACCAGATCGCCCTCAAAGGCCTCCTCAATGAGCTTTCCGGTCCTTGTCAGCAGTTCATTTCCCTTTATGAAGCCAAACTGGTCATTATAGTTCTTGAAATTACCGATATCCAGAAAGAGAAATGCCTTATCGTGTACCTTGTCTCCCGATAAAATAAGAATCTCAGGAACATTTTCGTAAAAATAACGTATGTTATGTATTCCCGTAAGCTCGTCAAAGACCGCGGCCTTTTCAAGCTTTTCGTTCATGCCCTTAAGGCTCTCCTCCTTCACCGCCTGATCATGTCTCTGCCTGTATATGCTTATGCTCGTCATCAGGATCGATATCCAGAACATGAACAGATTTATCTTATCGCCGGTCTGGAACTGCACCTCCGGTATCAGTATGCATTTCTGATAAAAGAATAGGAAGGTCGATGAAAGAAGGATGAAGGATACATACGGCTTCCATACAAGAAGGCAGGAAATGTAAAGCTCCATGGTAAGGAAGGTCAGTATCTGCTTGCCTCCGGCATAGTCAAGGCTTGATATATATATTCCAAAGCCCATGCATATCGCCGAAAACGCGACCAGAAGTCCGAAGCCGATATTTCTGCTGAGCTTTCCCCTGCTCCTTATATATTTGACGGAATAAACCAACATCAGTATTCCCATCGTAAGAAGGATAACATAGGAATACAGGTGCTGTACTATCCAGTTAAAGTCTCTTGAGGTATCGCTCAGGATCACATACTTTATCAGGACCCTGAGTATCATCCACACCTCGAGGACAATGACCACGGTAGACATATAGATACTTGATCTGATATTCGCGTCAAACAGATAGTGGGTTATGTACCTGCTGTTCTTTTCAAACCCCAGCAGCTCCTTAAGCTTCTTTCCCATGAGCCCTCCTTACCGTCATTCCCTGTTCTCATGCTCTACGAGCCGCTCAATCCCATAGCGTCTTCTGAGCTCGGGCTTTTCTATTTTTCCCGTAGGATTCCTCGGAACCTCGTCGAAAATGATCCTCCGGGGCCTCTTGTACCTCGGCATTCCCTTGCAGAATTCCTCTATCTCCTCCTCTGTACAGGTCATTCCATCCTTTACGGATATGATCGCGCCGGCGATCTCCCCCAGTCTCTTGTCCGGAAGTCCTATTACCGCAACATCCCTTACCTTTTCATATTGCCTGATATAGTCCTCGATCTGAACGGGATACAGATTCTCCCCTCCCGAAACGATAACATCCTTTATCCTGTCCACGAGGAAGATAAAGCCGTCCTCATCCTGCATCGCAACATCGCCCGTAAACAGCCACCCGTCCTTAAGGACCTCCGCGGTCGCCTCAGGATTGTTGTAGTAGCACTTCATTACTCCGGAGCCCTTTACGCACAGCTCCCCGGCCTCCCCCTGCTTTACGGGGTTTCCCTCGCTGTCTACGATCCTGCATTGCCAGCCGTAGCCCGGGATGCCTATGGCGCCCACCTTATGGATATTCTCAACCCCCAGATGCACGCAGCCGGGGCCGATGGATTCGCTGAGGCCGTAATTGGTGTCGTATTCATGCTCAGGGAAGTACCTCTTCCATCTCTTTATAAGAGAAGGCGGCACGGGCTGGGCGCCGATATGCATCAGCCTCCATCTCGAAAGATCATAGTCCTCAAGCTTTATATCCCCCCTGTCAAGGGCATCCAGGATATCCTGGGCCCAGGGCACCAGAAGCCACACTATGGTGCAGTGCTCTCTGGATACGGCATCAAAGATATATTCAGGCTTGGTACCCTTAAGGAGCACGGCCCTTGAGCCCGCCACAAGACTACCCATCCAGTGCATCTTGGCCCCGGTATGGTAAAGCGGCGGTATGCACAGGAAGCAGTCCTCTCTTCCGGTGCTGTGATGATGCTGCTCCACCGTAGCCGCGGTCATGAGGCTTAAATGCGTGTGCAGTATCGCCTTCGGAAAGCCCGTGGTCCCTGAGGAAAAGTAGATCGCCGCATCGTCAGAATCCTCTATCCTTATAAGAGGAGCCTCGCTGTGGCAGTCTCCCACCAGCTCTCTGTAGCTCTCCGCAAAGCTGGGGCAGGTCTCTCCCACGAATATCAGCAGCCTGTTCCTTGAAAGCTTTTCCTCTATGGCCTCGATACGGCCTATGAACTCAGGCCCGAAGAGCAGGACGTCGACCTCCGCAAGCTCTGCACAGTACAGTATCTCCTCCGAGGAATACCTGAAATTAAACGGGACCGCGAGAGCTCCCGTCTTTAATATCCCCATATATATGGGCAGCCATTCAAGACAGTTCATCATCAGTATGGCTACCTTATCACCCTTTTTGATACCTCTTGAAAGGAGCATGTTCGCGACCCTGTTGGCCTTTTCGTCAAAGACCTTCCAGGTTATCTCACGCCTGTAGGGCCCGTCGCTGGTAGGCTCTATCAGCGAATATTCCTTCCAGGTCACTCTCCTGGTCTCCTTCTGCTCCGGGTTCAGCTCGATGAGCGCCACCTCGTCTCCGTAAAGCTTCCTGTTCCTTTCAAGATAATCCGTAATGGGCATTACTGCTTCCTCCTCATTTCTTCTTCTGGCTCTTTGCGAAGAAATCCTTCCACAGAGCCGGATGGAAGATTATAAGCAGCGGGAACAGCTCCAGCCTTCCCGCCAGCATATCAAACATCATAACATATTTTGACAGTATTGAAAAATGTCCGTAATTCTGGGTGGGTCCTACCATGGCAAGCCCGGGACCGACATTATTAAGGGTAGCCGCCACCGCCGTAAAGCAGGTGACTATATCCTCCTTATCCAGTGAAAGTAACAGCATGGATATGATGAAGGTCATGGTAAAGGTCAGGAAATAAACATTGGTGGACCTTACCACCTCATGCTCTATGGGCTTATCGTCCATCTGGATCTTCTTGACGCTCTTTGGATGGATAAAGCTGGCAAGCTCCTTCCTTACCGTCTTCATCCCGATGACAAACCTAGAGACCTTGATGCCTCCCGCCGTGCTTCCGGCACAGCCCCCGCAGAACATAAGGCACACAAGGATCATCTTGCTGTAGGTATCCCATTTGTCAAAATCGGTTGTGGCATAGCCCGTAGTGGTGACAATGGAGGACACCTGGAAGAAGACCGTTCTGACATCATCGGAAAAGGCCGCGAACCTGTCCCAGAGAGAGATCGATATCGTCACTACCGCAAAAAGCACCACCGAAAAATACGTCCTTACCTCCTCCATGGTAAAGGCCCGCTTAAATTCCCTGAAGAGCAGAAGATAATAAAGGTTGAAATTAACACCGAACAGCAGCATGAAGATCCCTATTATCCATTGCTGCAGAGACGTATAGGAAGCTATGCTGTCATTTTTAATGCCGAAGCCTCCCGTCCCCGCGGTACCGAAGGAAAGGGTAAAGGCATCAAAAACAGGCATCCTGCATATAATAAGGCACAGAATCTCAAGAACGGTCATTACGAAATAAATGACATACAGAAGCTGTGCCGTGGACTTAAGCCTTGGCATGAGCTTTCCTACCGCCGGACCGGGGCTCTCCGCCCGCATAAGATTGAAGTTTGAGCCTCCGTTTAAGGGTATCACCGCAAGCAGGAATACCAGGACTCCCATGCCCCCTATCCAGTGGGTAAAGCTTCTCCAGAAGAGCGAGCAATGGGATAAGGCCTCAACATCCGTAAGCACGGAGGCGCCTGTGGTAGTAAAGCCCGAGATCGTCTCAAAAAGCGCATCGGTAAATCCCGGTATCTCCCCGGACATATAGAACGGAAGCGCACCGAAGATACTGAGCACAAACCAGGAGAAGGCCGTGATAAGGCAGCCCTCCTTCAGATACATGATGGCGTTTTCCGGCTTTTTGTGTGAAATGAACCACCCCAGAGCCAGGCAGATCAGTACCGTGATCAGAAAGTATAACCCGCCCCTTTCTCTGTAGATCAGAGCAACGAGACATGGAAGAAGCATTAAAAAGCCCTCTATCATGATGACCTTGCCCAGAATATAGCCTATGATCGAACTGTTCACTTTATCCCTCTTTGGCGCTGATCTGCCCTTTCCGGCGCGATTTCAGCGCTTACCCCGTTATTTTTTTTGATATTATTCCAGGATATCCAGTATATTTGTAAAGCCGAGCCGCTTTGTTACCACCATGACGGAATCTCCCACATGTATGGAATCCTGACCGCTGGGGATGATTATCTGTCCCCTGCGGTTTATGAAGGAGATAAGCACGTCATTCTTGATGTTGAGCTCCTTAAGGGTAGTATCGGTCACCGCCGACTTCCTGTCTATTTTAAACTCCAGAGCCTCCACCCTGTTATCGTACAGATGGTACAGAGTCTCCACGGGATTGTTTCCGGAATTGTTCCTGGCCCTTACATAGGCGATTATAGCCTCGGAAACTATATACCTTGGGTAGATCGTGCTCCCCAGGTCAAGCTTTCCGACTACGCCCCTGAAGTTAAGACGGTTTATCTTTGTGACCACCTTGGCATTTGAGACCTGCTTCGCGTAAAGGGTGAGCAGTATGTTCTCCTCATCGATCCCGGTAAGCGGCACAAAGGATTCGATACTCTCAATGCCCTCCTCCTTCAGCACCTCCTCCTCGGTTCCGTCCCCGTTTATTATGGTGGCCCTGGGAAGCAGGATACTGAGCTGTTCGCAGCGCTCGGTATTCTTTTCTATTATCTCCACCTGCACCCCGGTGTTGATAAGGAAGCTTGCCAGATAATAGGCCGTCCTTCCTCCGCCGATGATGATGCAGTTCCTTACCTTATCCGTATTGAAGCTAAGCTTCTCAAAGAGCTGCCGCGATTCCTTTCTGGTCACGACGATGGAAATGATATCATCCTTCTGAAGCTCATGGGAGCCGTTTGGTATAAACACCTCCCCGTCCCGCTGCAGAGCGCAGATAAGCATCCTTGCGCCTATCCTCGAAAAGATATCGCTTATCCTTATCCCGTCAAGGACATGGCCCTCCTCTATCTTGTATTTGACCACCTCGACCTGGCCTCTGGCAAAGGAGTTCACCTCAAGAGCATCAGGCATACAGAGGATATCGGCTATCTCTCTTGCGGTCTCGTATTCGGGGTTTATGATCATCGCAAGCCCAAGCTGCTCCTTTATAAAGGTGATCTCCTTAAGGTAGTCCGGAGTCCTGACCCTTGCAATGGCGGTACACTTTCCCACACGCTTTGCCACCGTGCAGCAAAGAAGATTCAGCTCGTCAGAGTCGGTTACCGCTATGATCAGATCCGCGTCCTCGATCCCCGCCTCCTCCTGAATGGAAAAGCTTGCACCGTTTCCCTCAACTGCCATGACGTCACACTGATTGCTCATGGCGGTAAGCCGCTGCTTGTTTTTGTCTATTATGGTTATCTCGTGGCCTTCATCGGAAAGGTTCTCAACCAGTGTAGTCCCGACCTTTCCCATACCCACTATTATTATCTTAAGCCCCTGCCTCGGCTCGGGCTTTTTCTCGCTTCGTTTAACTCCAAACATCAGATTCCTCAAATATTCCCGTAATAAACGGGTTGATTACGATATAGAATACAGGTAGGCTGTCCTGCTTTTCAACGTTATCTCAAGCTCCCTGATCCCCGAGGACACCCCGCCCATGATCAGCTCATACCTGGCCTTTATCCCGGGAAGGCCCTCTGAAGACCCAAGGCTATAATACAACGTTTTGATATCCATTTCAATCGCCCCGTACTCCGTCCCGTAGCTTAGGCTGTGAACCTCACCTGCCCTGAAGATCATCGGTCCGCAGCCGGTCCTTTTATAATAAAGGGTCCTTTCGTCCGCCCTTATCAGGTTCCTTTCGGGCGTGCCCGCCTTTACATCCTCATATTGAATGAGATGGATGCCGTCCGCTGCGTGATATGTCCCTAAAAGCTCGCTTACGACCCTCTCTCCGTCGCCTGCTGCCCCCTCGCCCTCGATAAATGCGCCCTCTATCCGTATAAAAACCGGCAGTCCCTCTGCCTCCGACCGTCTCATATCAGTATTCCTCAATATTCACGGCACTGGCGCTCAAATCCTCTATATGGAGGAGCATAGCCGCAAAGCGGGCAAACCTGTCCACCGAATCACTGACATAAAACCTGTGGCCTGGCCCCCCTTCCGGCACCTTCGCATCATTCAGTATCCCGTTTGCGGAAAGCAGCTCCTTAAGCTCCCTTGCCGTTTCATAAGCCGGGTTTACCAGAGTGACCTTCTCACCCACGATCCCTGCAATGGTGTCCTTTAAAAGCGGATAATGCGTGCAGCCCAAAATGAGGGTATCGATATCCTGTCTGATAAGTCCGGAAAGATAGCGTCTGGCTATCTCTTCGGTGACCGGATCGTCTGTCATACCCTCTTCAACCAACGGACAGAAAAGCGGGCAGGCTTTTCCTATAACCTCAATATCCGGATCGATCCTTTTTATAAGCCGGTTGTAAAGCCCTGAATTAACCGTGCTTTCCGTGGCGATAACGCCTACCCGTTTGTTTTTCGTGGTCCTGCCGGCAACGAGCGCCCCGGGCTTTACAACTCCGATGATCGGAATGCTCAGGTTCTTCTCCACGGTCTCAAGAGAAAGAGCGCTCATGGTGTTGCAGGCTATAACAAGGGCCTTGACCCTCTGAGTAAGCAAAAACCTGATGATCTGCTCCGTATATTTTGTTACGGTCTCCGCAGATTTGGAGCCGTAGGGCACCCTGGCCGTGTCTCCGAAATATATTATCCTTTCTGCGGGGAGCTGCTGCATTATCTCCCTGGCAACGGTCAGTCCTCCTACGCCCGAGTCAAAAACTCCTATCGCGGGGCACTCCTCTTTAGCCTGCTCTGAGCCGGCTGATCTCTCATTATCCATCGGAACCGTTTCCTTGATCTTTATTGCTTCTTAGCTGTTCTGTTATCCCTTTTTCCTGATTGTCGATATGGGTGCTGACCCTTTCCTGGGCCTTCTTTGAATCGCCCTCAAAGATCGACTGCATTATCGCCCTGTGCTCCTCTATGAGCCTCTTATGGTTTGATTCGTCCTTTATATACTCAAACCTGTAGCGATAGATCCTGTCCGCAAGGTTATTTACCATCTGGCTCAGTCTTTTGTTCTTCGAGGAATCAAGTATCCTGTCATGAAACCTGACGTCCGCCTTCGCAATGGTCTTTGCGTCCCTTGTGAGCACAGCATCCTCAAAATCCTTTTCCGCCTTGCGGATCCCGTCCTTTTCCTCCTCCGTGATCCTTTCACACGAAAGCCTTGCCGCAAGTGAATCCAGAGCCTTTCTTACCTCAAGAACATCCCTGATATCCTCCTCGGATATCCTTGCCACCTCGGCGCCCTTTCTCGGCACCATGGTCACAAGTCCCTCAAGCTCAAGCATTCTGATCGCTTCCCGAATCGGAGTCCGTGATACGTCCAGCTTCCTGGCCAGATGTATCTCCATAAGCCTCTCTCCGGGCTTCAGCTCACCGGTGAGAATGCCCTCTCTGAGCGTGTTGGAAACAATATCCCTCAGTGGCAGAAATTCATCCATCTGCAGCTTAAGATCATGATCCTCCATGTCCGCCTCCTTTCCACGACCGCGCATTGACAGTCTGCCCGCCGGCAGCTGAGCCAAGCATCGGTTCCGTTAAAATAACCCTCCCTCCCCGCTCATCCTCACATAACCCGGTATAGCAGCTCATCGCCCTTCTTTCATTGTCAAAAATACCGAATACCGTAGGCCCGCTGCCGCTCATCATCGCGTTAACGGCCCCATCAGAGATCATCCTGTCCCTTATCCTGCCTATGACCGGATGCTCCTCTGCCGTTACCTCCTCTAAAACATTGCCCATTAAGGAGGCGGCGGTGCGAAGCTCCCCGTCCTCTATGGCCCTTACTATGCCATCGATATCGGGATGGTTCCGGATCTCTTTTTCATCAAGCTTTTTGTATACATATCCCGTCAGTATCTCAAAATCAGGTTTAAACAATATTATACCGCATTTCGGAAGTTTTTTTAACCCTGTAAGTTTTTCCCCCATTCCCTGTGCAAGAGCGGTCCCCTTAAGGATGCAGAAGGGAACATCGGCACCTGTCTTAAAGCCCTGAGCCATAAGCTCATCTGTGCTTAAGGACAGCTTAAAGAGCCGGTTCATCCCTTCGATCCCCGCCGCCGCGTCGGCGCTTCCCCCGGCAAGCCCAGCCGCCACCGGTATATTCTTTTTCACGGTGATCGCAACACCCTCCGAAATACCGTATTCCTCCCTCATAAGAGCCGCCGCCTTATAGCAGAGGTTATTTTCGTCCTTCGGTATTTCGGCGGAATCGGTGATTATACTGATCCCCGTGCCTGTTTTTTCAAGAACGATCTCATCCGCAAGCTCGAGCGACTGCATGACCATCCTGACCTCATGATAGCCGTTCTCAAGGACCCCAAGCACATCAAGCCCTAAATTTATTTTGGCATTGGCCTTTAAGCTTATCTTACACATCCCGTTATCTCGTTTATATCCCTGATATCGTGTCTCTCCATATATTGTATCATACTTACGACTGTTTTTTCAGTAATAAGATGATCTCTGAAATTCATCATGCCTACGGCGACCGCCCTCGCTCCCGCCATCATGAATTCTATGGCATCCTCACCCGAGGCGATGCCTCCCATGCCTATCACAGGTATCCTTACCGCCCCTGCACACTCATATACCATCCTTACCGCCACCGGCTTTATCGCCGGCCCCGAAAGGCCTCCCGTCTTATTTGAGAGCACGAAGCGTCTTTTCTCAATGTCTATCTTCATCCCGGTGATGGTATTTATAAGAGAGACCGCATCGGCTCCCGCCTCCTCGCATACCCTGGCCATGAGAGCGATATTCGTCACATTCGGCGAAAGCTTCATGATGATCGGCTGCCTTGCGGCCCTTTTGATCTTTTCGGTTATCCTTGAAAGCGCCCCCGGATCCTGTCCGAAGGCTATCGCCCCCTCCTTCACGTTAGGACAGGACACATTTATCTCAAGAAGGTCGGCGTCGGTATCCGCAAGCCTTCTTACCACCTCAACGTATTCCTCCTCGGTCTTTCCGCACACATTCACTATGATCCGGGTGGGTATGTCCGTTTTATCGATGGTCTTATAGAGAAATTCAAGATCCCTCTCTATAAAGGTATCGATCCCCGGATTCTGAAGACCAATGGCATTAAGCATCCCCGAGCTTGTTTCCGCTACCCTCGGCGTTCCGTTTCCCTCCCAGGGAAGCAATGAGACCCCCTTGGTCACTACGGCTCCGAGCTTATTGATATCCATAAGCTCCGAATACTCCATCCCGGAGCCAAAGGTCCCTGACGCCGTCATTACAGGGTTTTTCAGGGTGACTCCCGCTATGTCCACCGACAGCTTACGCTCCTTCATATGATGACCTCCTCCGCCTTGAAAACAGGGCCCTCCGCACATATCCTCTTATTCCTTACCCCGGAATGAGGATCGATATCCCGGGAGCCGCAGACACAGGCAAGACAGGCTCCGATACCGCAGGCCATCCTTTCCTCAAGGGATACCCACGCCTCAATACCGTTGACCCCGCAGTATTCCTTGACAGCCCGAAGCATGGGAGCAGGGCCGCAGGCAAAGGCCGAGCCGGCCGACAGGCCGTTCTCCCTTATGGCATCCAGGACATTTCCCTTCGTAAAGGACTCGATAATGCCTTCCTTAAGGAGGCCTTCGATATATTCGCTTCCTTCCCTGCCGCACTCCTGTGGCCTTTCCACCGCGATATGCACCCTTCCGTACTCTGACAGCTCCCTAAGCAGGAAAAGCTCGGGGTCCCTGTAGCCGAGAACTATGATATTATCATTTCTGCTCTTTGCCGTAAAGAGCATCGGCGGGATCCCTATCCCTCCTCCTATAAGGAGGACCGGCCCCTTTACCTCTGCCGGAAAGCCATTTCCCAAAGGACCGGTCACCTCGACCGTATCACCCTCTCTTAAGCCCGATAGCTGCCTCGTTCCCTCGCCGGCTATCCTGTATACTATCCTAAGCCTCCTGCCCTCCGTTTCGCAGATGCTGATCGGACGGGGAAGGAGCCTTGAGGGATCCTTCGTGTATACAGCTATGAACTGACCCGGCCGAGCCTCTTCGGCGATCCTCCCCTCAATCCAGAGGCTGAAGACATCGGAGGCCAGCCTCTCCTGCTTTATTATCCTTGCGGATTCACTGTACTTCATATCCTGTCCTTTCTGTATGACCGATTCACCGGCCTGGTCTATGACGTCGCCTCGTATACCACCCTTCCACCGCAGATCGTATACAGGACGCGCCCCCTTAAGGTCCTTCCGAAAAACGGGGAATTGACCGACCTTGAGGCCTGCTCCCCCTCCCTTGGTATCCACACCGCATCAGGATCAAAAAGAACGATATCGGCCCTGCGCCCGACCTCGATATATCCCGCATCCAGCCCGTAGACCTCTGCCGGATTGCGGCTCATAAGACGGATAAGCTCCCGAAGGCTTAAATGCCCCTTGCCGACAAGCTCTGAGAGCCCGAGAGAAAGCGCGGTCTCAAGACCCGTGATCCCGCTCGGCGCCTTCGTAAACTCCAGTGCCTTTTCCTCCCTCGTATGGGGAGCGTGATCCGTAGCGATCATATCTATGGTGCCGTCCTTAAGCCCCTCTATGATGGCAAGCCTGTCCTCCTCCGTCCTCAGGGGAGGATTCATCTTGGCATTGGTGCCGTATTTCTTCACCGCCTCCTCCGTAAGGGTAAAATGATGGGGAGTAGCCTCGGCATGAATGTCGCCGCCTCTTTTTTTCCCTTCCCTTATAAGCCCGACCGCTTCCCTTGTGCTGACATGCTGTATAACAAGACGCACTCCTGTTTCCAGGGCAAGCCCGATGTCCCTTTTTACCATGGATATCTCGGCCATCCTGTCAGAGCCGCCGATTCCCGCAGTCCTGGAGGCCTCTCCCTCATTTATCCCGTTATTCTTAATATACGAAGGGTCCTCCTCATGAAGGCTTGCGGGGACCTTGAGGGGCGCGAGCTCCTTAAAGGCCCTTCTCAGAAGTTCCCCGTCAAGCACCGGCCTCCCGTCATCCGAAAAGCCTGCCGCCCCGGCCCGCCTCAGGGCCTCATAATCAACGGTCTCCTTCCCCTCCATGCCCTTAGTGAGGTTTGCGACCGAATAAATATTTATACCCTCCGCTGCCGCCCTTTCCAGAACAGCCTTAAGTGTATGTACCGAATCAGGACACGGCCTTGTATTTCCCATCATCACGACAGAGGTAAAGCCTCCCTTCGCGGCAGCCTGTGCCCCGGTATGAATATCCTCCTTCGAGGTAAAGCCCGGATCCCTGAAATGCACATGGACGTCAACCAGCCCCGGAGCCATGACAAGCCCTGCCCCGTTTATCACCCTGATCCCTCTGTCCGGGGACCCGCAGGGGCTTAAGGAGCCTTCCTCATGCTCCTCTCTGATGCTCATTATGACACCGTCCTTTATAAAGACCTCAGCACACGCTCTGCACTCATTCAGACCGTCCTCAAGCCTTACATTCTTAATAAGGATGCCCTGGTCCCCGTTTCTGCCCCCGGTCTTACTTTCCTTCTCCATTACCTTCATGCCCCTATGCCGCAAGTTATCATCCGTATCCGCCAATTCCGTCATGGCCCGTAAATGGTAACTGCTGAAAAAGCCAGTCCAAATCACGGCTTGATTTAAACTGGCATTTCTGACTCCCTTATGGTATAGTATGGTACCGGGGAGCGGTTCACACCGCCGCCCGTGCAAAGCTGCACGGCAGCCACCCGGCTCACGTGCAGTATAGCATACTATTGTTTTTTATTCAAGACATCAGAGGATAACATGCTCCGTATCATAATCGCCCTTATTTTTGTAGTACTTATGCTGCTCATCTCGGTTCCCATCTGGCTTATCCTTGAGGTGGTGGGACTGTTCTCGGCACATGAAAAGGAAATGGCCTCCCTTGCGGTGCTGCGCTTTGCCTTTAATGTAATAGTGCTGATAGCAGGCACCGACGTTACCTTTATCGGCGAGGAAAACATACCGAAGGATACCGCGGTTCTGTTCGTGGGCAACCACAGAAGCTACTTTGACATAATCCTTCAGGGTACCCGTTTTACCCGTCCCACAGCCTTTATTGCCAAGAAGGAATTCGGTAAGGTTCCCATTTTCGGGCTCTGGATAAGGAACATACACTGCCTTCTGCTTGACAGGAACGACCTCAAGCAGGGGATGAAGACGATCTTAACGGCCATTGATTACATAAAGGAGGGGCGCTCGGTCTTTGTCTACCCCGAAGGCACCAGAAACCGGACGGAGGAGCTTCTGCTTCCCTTTAAGGAGGGAAGCCTTAAGATCGCTACCAAAACAGACTGCCCCATCATTCCCGTGGCGATATCCGGCTCCTCGGCAGTATTCGAGGATCAGTTCCCCCGGCTCAAAAGGGCAAGGGTGATAGTCCGCTACGGCAGTCCCATACGTCCTTCCGCGCTTTCAAAGGAGGAGCTTAAGTTCCCCGGCAGGTATACCGCCGACGTTATCGCAAAAATGCTCACAGAGGATATGCCTCTTCTGGAGAAACGACCGGTCTTGTGAAAGGATGACTGATGGATAATAAAAAAAATAGCAGGTTTGCGGTTTACAGGGCATATTTTCCCTATATCCTCCTCCTGCTCCTTTCCCTTATACTCCTTATAAGAGCCTTTTACAGCTTCTGCTCCTCCGACGAGCCCTTTTATTTTTCCACAGCCTATCGTTTTTTCCGTGGCGACAGCATCTTCAGGCATGACTGGTTTCCTACACAGCTTTCGGGAGTCATCCTCCTTCCCTTTCTGTCGCTTTTCATCAACTGCGCCAAAGGCACGGAGGGAGTCCTTCTGTTCTTTCGTATACTCTATCTGATATTCTCCCTTATGAACGCTTTTCTGGCCTTCAGCCTCCTTAAGCGGCATAAATCCCGTCCTCTCTCCTTTTCCGTCTCGGTCTGCGTGCTTTTCTATGCCCACCTGAATATCGCGACCCTGTCCTACTATACGATATCGGTCCAGTGCTTTTTTTCCGCAATGCTCCTTATATACCACAGCGAAAAGCTCCCCGAAGGGGACAAAAGAGGGCGGTTTCTTATCCCGGCAGGCATTCTTTACGCGCTGTCGGTCCTTGCTCTTCCCACCATGGCTTTGGGATATCTGCTTACCGTTATCTGCCTTACGGCACTTTTACTGTGGGCGGGGCCACGAAAGGCGCCAGCCTTTAACAGTCCGGGTACAGGGGCGCTTCGGGAAGCGGTGCAAAAGGCACGTCTTAAGGAGCTTATGTCATATACCTTTATCGGTATCCTCATACCCGCGGTGGGCTTTTTCATATTTCTTCTTTTCAACGTACCGATAAAGGACTTCATAGCAAACATCCCCTTCGTGCTTTCCGATGAGGAGCACGGCACCAGCCTTATCTATCCCCTGAAGAAATTTTTCATCGGTATAAACATGGAATACGGGGCTGCCGCCTTTGCAGGGTATCTGCTTATAGTCGTAAGCTTTTTTCTTGATGTCCTTCTGCGTATCCGGCCGCGGCTTTTAAAGGAGCTGAAAAGAGAGGACCTTTCAAGGCCTGTTTTTGCGGTCGATACAGCCTTATTCATCATGTATTTCATTAAAAGCTACGGTCATACCGGTTATATCCAGACAGCCCTCTGCCTGTTTTCCCTTCCTCTCTTTTTTATGACGGAAAAAAAGGACCTTACCGCCTTCTTTACCTTTTTCGTAAACGGAATGGTCTTTTCTCTTGTATACAGCTACTCCTCGAACGGGTATCTCTATATCCTCTCAATGGGACATTTTATCGCCTCTGCGGCAGGCATGATCTTTGTGGCGGACTTCTGCACACAGGTGTTAAAAAGGGAAATACCCGGGCCCGCAGCCTCTGGGAAGAGCGCGGTAAGCACTCTCATGGCGGGGCTTTGCATTGTGGTCCTTTCAGTTACCGTGCTCCAGACCGCCGCCCTTCGCATCGTTAACGTTTACCGTGACGCACCCCTTCCGGCGCTGACTGCCCGGATAGAAAGGGGCCCCGGAAAGGGCCTGTATACAACTCCCGGGCATTTAAGACAGTATGAGGAGGTAATGGAGGTGCTTACGGAATATGCCAATGCTGAAGTATCCGGCGGAAATGATATGCTCTTTATATCAAAGCTCCTTCCCTGGGGATACCTTGTCTCGGATTTAAGGACCGGAGCCCCCACCACCTGGCGGACCGAGCTCGGAAGCGACCGGCTGAGGGAATACTACAGCTTAAACCCCGACCGCATACCCTCGGTCGTGCTGGTACTTGATAAGGAATACGGCAGCTACGATACCTGCGGGGACGTTGTTGCGGACCCCATTCCCAATCTCAGTACGGATAGCGAGGGCTTCCTGCCCGATTACATGAAAAAAAACGGCTACAGGGTCATCCCCGTAGCCTGCGGAACTCTTTTCCTGCGCTGAACCAATCATTTCCTGTCTGCGCCGATCTGCCCGCAGATCGGATCATTTACTATTTTCGCCGTCTCCCCCCTCCACGCAATCTATGAGGAACGGCGGCCTGTTCCTGCTCTCGTCAAGCACCCTCCAGAGATACTCACCCAATACACCCAGCATAAGCAGTATCATCCCCGTGGAAAACAGGACAAGACACATGAGCGAAGCCCAGCCCGCGATGGGAGTCCCGACAGCCAGCCTTTCTATGATGACGGCGATGATCCATATAAAGGCAATGATCGCGCAGAGTATCCCCATTACAGACATAAAGCGGATCGGAAAGTAGGAAAAGCTCATCATGGAATCAAGGACAAGCTTGAACTTCTTCGCAAAGGTCCAGCGCGACTTCCCGATCTCCCTCTCCCTCCTGTGAAAATAAACAAGCTTCGGAGAAAAGCCCACCCACAGCACCTGCAGGGTAAGGGAGGAATTCTTCTCATCCATGCCCAGGATCACATCAATGACCTGCCTGTCAAGAAGGTAGCAGTCAAAGCCTCCCCGGGGCATATTTTTATTAATGAATTTCCTTACAATGGTATAGTAGATGCCTGCAAAAAACTTTTTAAGCGCGGGATCCTCCCGCTGCTCCCTGACCGCGTAGACCACCTTGCTGCCGCGCTTCCAGCCGTCATAAAGCTCAAGGATCAGCTCCGAATCCTCCTGAAGATCGGCCTGCTTTGTAACGGCGCAGTCGCCGCTGCACTCGGAAAGGCCCGCAAGGATCGCCGCATGCTCGCCGAAATTCCTCGAAAGCCTGACGCACTTCACATTCTGATCCTTCGACCTTATCTCGTTCATGATCTTCCAGGAATCGTCCCCCGAGCCGTCGTCCACGAAGACTATCTCGTAATCTCCAAGCCTTGATAAGATCTTTGCACGCATATCCTCATAAAGAAGCATAAGGGTATCCGCATTATAATAAACCGGGATAATTATAGAAATCCTGCTCAATAGCCCACCTCATCCTTAAACCAGCCGTCCAAGCTCCCTTAAAGCCTCCAGGTATTCCGTATAGTCACGGATATACTCATTGCCGTCATAATGCTCGCTCGCAAGCACCAGAAGCACCGAATCAGGGGAAAAATCGTACATATCCTTCCATAGCATAGGCGGAAGGTAAAGCCCCATTCGCGGACGGTTCAGCTCAACAACGGCATTATCCTTACCGTTATCGATCCTTACCCGGGTACTGCCTGCCACATTTATCAGGACAAACTCCGACCTTCTGTTGGCATGCCGTCCCCTGACTACGGAAGGATCGCTTCCGTAAATATAAAAAACTCTCTTTACATCAAAGGGGACGTCAATGCCTCCGCATTCCGCGACCACCAGGTTTCCCCTTTCATCCCCGTATTCACCAAATTCTATGATCCTGTACTGATCCTTAATATTCATGATCTCCCAAACCTGTTAAGGCAGTCAATGACACGGCTCTGCTCCTCATCGGTAAGCCCGTTGTACATCGGTATCGAAAGCACCGTATCCGCGTAGCTCTCCGTGACCGGAAAGCTTCCCTTCCCGTATCCCAGATACCCGTACGCCTCCGATAAGTGCGGCGGGATCGGGTAATGTATTATAGTCATTATCCCCTGTTCCTCAAGATATTTCCGAAGCTCATCCCGCTTTTTACACCTGATGACATACTGATGATAGATATGATCGCAGCTCTCCCGTTTTTTAGGAAGGGTGAGCAGGGGATTGTCTATCTCCCGGTCATACCTCTCCGCCAGAGCCTGCTTTTCCGAATTAAGCTCCTTTGCATGCTTAAGCCTGACCCTTAAAAGCCCTGCCTGTATCTCATCGAGCCTTGAGTTCATCCCTACGACTTCATTATGATAGCGCTTCTCACTGCCGTAATTCCTCAGTACCCTTATCCTTCCGGCAAGCCCCTCATCATCGGTCACTATACAGCCCGCGTCTCCGAAGGCCCCGATGTTCTTTGAGGGATAGAAGGAAAAGCATCCGATGTCCCCGAAGGTCCCGCTCATCCTTCCCCGAAAGCCCGCCCCGTGAGACTGGGCACAGTCTTCTACAAGCTTAAGCCCGTGCCTTCTGCAGATATCCGTTATCCTGTCCATCCCGGCCGCCTGCCCGTAAAGATGCACCACGAGCACGGCCCTGGTCCTGTCGGTTATCCTCTCCTCTATAAGGTCCGCGTCCGCCTGGTAGAACCCGTCAGGCTCCACAAAAACGGGCGTCGCTCCGTTTATGGTGATCCCCATAACGCTTGCTATATAGGTATTGGCCTGAACGATCACCTCGTCCCCCTCGCCTATGCCAAGCGCCCTGAAGGCAAGGATCAGCGCGTCCAGACCGCTTGCGACCCCGACACAATGCTTCGACCCGGTAAAGGCGGCATACTCCTCCTCAAAGGCGGATACCTCCTTTCCAAGGATATACCAGCCCGATCTCAGCACCTTAAGCGCCTTATCCTCAAATTCCTTCTGATATCTGAAAAAGCCCCTGTCCAATCTGTTAGTCTGTATTGTCTCCATAACGCCTATTATAATAACAGAAGTCAGTCAAGGTCAAGACTCCGCCTGGTTCTTTGAACACTCAACGGCCCTTCTCCAGCCCTTTATCCGTTCTGCCCTTTCCTGTGCCGTGATCTCCGGGTCAAACTGCTTTTCCGGCTGCCGGTTCTTTGCCACATCCTCCATGCTCCTCCAGAAGCCGACCGCAAGCCCCGCAAGATATGCCGCTCCCATGGCCGTAGTTTCCACACAGCCGGGCCTTAACACCCTCTTGCCGGAGATATCGGCCTGTGCCTGCATCAGGTAATCGTTTGCGCTGGCACCGCCGTCTACCTTAACGGCCTGTATCCCGATCCCCGCGTCAGCCTCCATCGCAAGCAGCACGTCATTTATCTGATAGGCTATGGAATCAAGGGAGGCCCGTATGATATGGTATTTATTGACCCCTCTCGTGATGCCCGTGATCGTCCCCCTCGCATAGGGATCCCAATAAGGCGCTCCTAAGCCCGTAAAGGCCGGGACAACATAGCAGCCGTTCGTATCCTTCACCTTACAGGCCATGTAGCCCGAATCCTCTGCCGAATCAATAAGGTGCATTTCATCCCTCAGCCACTGTATCACCGCTCCCGCCACAAACACGGAGCCCTCCAGCGCATATGTCACCTCTCCCCCTGTGCCCCAGGCAATGGTGGTCAGCAGTCCGTTTCCCGAAAACACCGGCCTGTGACCTGTATTCATCAGAAGAAAGCCGCCGGTGCCGTAGGTGTTCTTCACATCCCCCTCACAGAAGCAGGCCTGGCCGAAGAGCGCCGCCTGCTGATCGCCGGCGGCCCCGGCTATGGGGATCTCACTTCCGAAAAACGAGGGGTCCGTAAGCCCGTAAACAGAGCTTGAGGGCACCGGCTCCGGAAGCATCGTCTCAGGGATGGAGAGCCTTTCAAGGATGTCTTTGTCCCACTCAAGGGTATTGATGTTAAAGAGCATCGTCCTGGAGGCGTTGGAATAGTCCGTAACATGCACTCTGCCCTTAGTCAGACTCCAGATAAGCCAGGTCTCGACGGTACCGAAAAGAAGCTCCCCCGCCTCCGCTCTCTCCCTTGCGCCCTTAACATTGTCGAGGATCCATTTAAGCTTTGTAGCGCTGAAATACGGGTCTATCACCAATCCGGTCTTTCTGCGCCAGCTCTCCGTAAGGCCCTCGCTCCTAAGCTCATCGCAAAACTGTGCTGTACGCCTGCACTGCCATACTATTGCGTGATATACGGGCTCACCGGTCTTTCTGTCCCATACGATCACCGTTTCCCTCTGGTTTGTAATGCCTATCGCGGCTATGTCTTCGCCGTGCACCGAAAGCTCCCTCATGGCGGCCTCCGCTACAAAGGTCATGCCCGAAAGGATCTCCCCGGCATCGTGCTCCACCCATCCCGGCCTCGGAAAATGCTGGACAAATTCCCTCTGAGCCATGCTGACCGGCTGTCCGCTTTCGTCGAACAGTATGCACCTGTTGCTTGTGGTTCCGGCATCAAGTGCCATTATATATTTTCTGTGAGGCTTTTGCGCAATGATCATCATACATATCTCCTCTGTTCAAGGGGCTTATACCCCGGTAATAGCTGACCCGGCTTCCCCAAAAGCCACCCGGCTTCTGTTTATCCCTGACAGTGTGAATAACTGCCGACTTCCGGCCTTATCGCTAAAAAGGGACAACAGCTTTGCCGTTGCCCCTTCAGGCTGCCTGTTAAGACCTTTTCCGTTATTTCTTCTTAACCTTTATCTTACAGGATCCGATCGCCTTACCGTCGGCGTACATCGTGATCACCGTCTTGCCCTTCTTTTTGGCTGTCACGTACCCGTCCTCGTCAACCTCTGCCACCTTGCTCTTTTTAGATTTGAAGGTGATGACCTCGTCATTATCACCCGGATAAAACTGAAGCTGGTATCCGGCCTTTATTTTAAGTGTGAGGGGCTTCGTCTCATAAAACTCAGGCTCTAATTTCACAGTCTCCGGGTCAATATCCTTGCCTATGACCTTCACGGTGCAGCCCGCCACAAGATTTCCGTTCCCGTACATCGTGATAACCACAGTCCCCTCGGAAACAGCCGTGATCACACCCTCCGCGCTGACTGTTGCGACCTTCGTGTCTGCGGATTTAAAGGTAATGGTCTGTTCGTCATCCCCCTCGTAAAACTCCAGCTCATATGTACTTCCCGCATTCAAGACGAGGGTCTCACCCTCCTCATCAAGCTCCGGACCCTCGTAATCCTCATCGTCCTCGGATACCTTCACCTCCGAAAGCTCCATTGCCCGGACTGTATATACATCCGCAGCAGAACCGGCCATTACTGCCGACGCCGCCCCAAGCAGCACCAGACGCTTCCATTTATTGATCATATCGTTTCCTCCTTTACTGTAGATTAAAAGAATATACCTCGGCTTCTCACCCTTTGGCGTGCCTTTGTTTGATTTTACCATATATGAAGCATAAATAAAAGAACCGTTATGCCCGCAAACGCAATTAACTGCCGTTTTCAAAGCTCTGTATCTTTGCGCTTACCATAAACACTTATGCGCGCAGACCGATCCGGCATTTGCGAAGGAAGCGCCGGATAAGCCCGGTAAGGATTTTATACTCGTGATCGCAATCAGGTGCCGTTTTTTATTTATGGAATCCATGCGTTCACTCGTTATACGACCAATTAATCGGCAGCTGTTACCGTTAATAATTTTAAATTACCGGTACAATGACAATGCCCACCGTCAATGCTACCTTAAGAGTACAGACCATTAAATCACAGAAGCATGACACACAGGCAGGGGTGAAGAATGAACATAAGGTACATCTATAAGGGAACGGACATTTTGCTGAAAGAATTCAATACATCTTACGAACGCCCGTATTTTGAGGTGACAGGCTTTGCGTCATATAAGGACAGAGTGTATATACCGCCGCAGGTAAACGGCTGTGAGGTGCGGGGAATATCCTTAAGCGACCGCGGTGATCACCGGCATCAGGAGGGGCATAAGGCGGGATACCCCGGTATCAGGGAATTGCATTTTGAAGCAGCGGTTAAAAGGATAGATCTCAATAATACCGATCTGCCTGATCTTGAAAGGATATGCTTTCAGGACGATCAGACAGATTATCAGTTCTCGGAGGGCATGCTGTTTGACCGTTCCGGCAGGAGGCTCCTTCTCACATTCGGAAGAGGGATGCATGATGAAGAGATAAGGATCCCTCCCGGAGTCGGCACTGTTGCTTCAAACGCCTTCCGGGACACACAGGTGAAAAGGATCATTTTTACAGATCCATGGATAATCATAGAAGGGAATCCCTTCAGGGATTCATACTGGATCGCCGGTCACCGGCAAACGGGAACCTCCATATATACGGGAAATATGCTTTTTCGTTATTTCGGCTCCGATGAAGCGGTGATCGATCCTTCCACAGAGCGGATAGACGATGACTGCTTTGAGGTAAACTGCCCTGAAAAGCTGGTGACCTGTTTCATTCCGCGGGACAAGGTACTTAAGCAGCTTGATGCAGGAGGCTGCAGAAGTATAACCATCACATCGGATATCAGTATACCCTGGGAAACTCTGAGGAACTGGAAGCATCTGGAAAAGGTCAGGCTGCCCGCACACAGTAAATATTATGATAAAGACGGAATTGTCTTTGACAGGGCTGAGGATATGCTCGTGTTCTATCCCCCCGGAAGGACCGGCGAGGAATATTTAATACCTGACGGAACAAAGCTCATCGGATCAGACGCTTTTGATAACCATAAAAACCTGAAAAGGGTGGTTTTCAGTCATACGGTCACGGAGATATTGCCCGGTGCATTTTTCGGATGCAGTAAGTTGGAAAGCGTCGATATGAAGCGATGCAAGGTAAAAAAGCTTCCCGATGCCACTGTATTTAATGACAAAGGAGTTTTTGAGGGTTGTGAATGTCTTACGGAGATAAAGCTTCCTGAGGTCCTTGAGCATATTGGAAGCCGGGCATTTTACGGAGCAGTGAAGCTGTCCGCGATACACCCTGACTGCCGTCTCAGGAGCATCGGTTCATATGCATTTTCAAAAACCGCAATAGATGAGATATCCCTTCCGGAGTCGGTGGAATATATTGCGCCGGGAGCCTTTGCCGACCGGTCTTCTTCAGAGCATTTATCGATAAGCATGTATGGCAGGGCAGAGAGATGGCTGCTGGAGGCGCTGGAATACACACAGCCCGGGCTCCCTCCCACGGCGGACAGGCTCACATGGCAGGGAGCGGATATAACATTTCTGGATAATTCCGGGCATACCGGGGATATACTGCATATACCCGGTTCGCTGGACCCGGCATACGGGCACTATATAGACCGGGCCCTGGCAGGAGACAGCTTTGATAATCGGAGCTATGTCATGTGTCTGGGCGGGATCCGCAATGAAGAAGAAAAAAGAGCCTTCGCCTTAAAGATCGAAGCCGAAGGAAAGGATGCGGATAACATATGCAGGGACTATATCAGACGGGTTGCCCCGCAGATAGCGGACGGATATGTGAGGGACGGCGAGGAAAAGCTGTTGGTTGACTTATTAAAAAAGGAATTCATTGAGGCTCATGATATGAGAGATCTGCTGAAGAAGTGCAGCGATAAGGGTTTAAACCAGGCATCTGCGTATATCCTGCATCTGCTTAACAGCAGCTCCGAAGAAATGATCACAGCCTTACAGATATAAGCCTATGAATCAAAAAAAGAAGCTTTACGCAAGAAAAATATTTGATATGAGCAGGGACCAGCTTGTAATGAAATATCATTTTCTTTCTCATGCACTGTACAATCTGGAACCTGCAGGGCTGCATGATACTGAGCTTGACAGTTTCCTGTATGCAACTGAGGGCATGCATTTTTACTATGATGAGGATCGTATTATCGGGGACTTCATGTCAGGCTCAAAGGATACCTCCCGTATATATCTTCACAGTGTGCTGCACTGTTTATACCTGCATCCGTATTTTGCCCTTCAGTACAAAAATCATGAATTATGGGATCTGGCATGTGATCTGTTTGTCTGGGATATCCTGGATCATCTGCAGCCCTCGGACGACCGGAAAATGCGCAGCAGATTGGATGATGTCAAGAAGACCGGTTCGATCATGTCCGCACAGATGCTTTATAAAATGCTGGACCTGATGATAAAAAATAAGATGTTGAGCCGGGACGACATAAAAATGGCCAAAAATGTCACATTGGAGGATGACCACATTTTATGGTATATGCCAAAAAGAGCTGCGGCCGGCGCCGGCAGTGGTCCGAAGGGGCAGGGATCAGACAATGCGGCATCGAATTATATGGCAGGGAATTTCACCTCCGTGATCAGAAAATGGCAGAAATCCGCTGATCATGCTGTCGCAGGCCTTGAGTCGGCTTTGCTGCGCTCCGGCAGGCTTCAGGGCAGGGACCCCGGTGCCCTGGTGGAGTCATTAAAGGGCATCCGCCGCGAAGAAATAAGCTATGCGGATTTTCTCAGGAAATTTGCCGCCATTGAGGAAAGGATGATGATAGATGATGATTCCTTTGACTATGGCTATTACACCTACGGTTTTCAGTTATATGAGGATATGCCCCTGGTAGAGCCTCTGGAATACAGGGAACTCCACACTATCCGGGAATTCGTGATCGCGGTCGATACCTCCGGATCGGTTGACAGTGATCTGCTTAAGCGGTTTCTGACCAAAACATACAATATCCTGAAGGAGAGCGTGTTTGCCGAAGACGGACTGGACGTAAGGATAATACAGTGTGACGCGGCGATTCAGAATGAAACTATCATACATAATGACCGCGAGCTGGAGGATTATATCAAAGATCTTAAGGTTTACGGCAGAGGCGGAACCGATTTCAGGCCGGTTTTTGAACATATTGAGGAAGTCAGAAATAACGGAGAGCTGAAGAATCTCAGAGGATTACTTTACTTTACGGATGGGATGGGCACATATCCTAAGCATCCCGCTTCATATAAGACAGCCTTCATCCTCTCCGAGCCCCGCCGTGATCCTTATGTTCCGTCGTGGATTCTGCAATATCAGCTAAGGGAGGATTTTACCGAATGAATATTTTACAGGCCAAGGATGAGGTAAAAAGAACGATCGAGATCTATATGGAAAAAAACGAATATGGCGACTTCAGGATACCATATATGAAGCAGCGTCCCATATTTCTTATCGGAGCACCGGGCATAGGTAAGACAGCGATCATTGAGCAGGTGGCCGAAGAGCTTGATATCGGGCTTATAAGTTATTCAATGACACACCATACAAGACAGTCCGCGGTCGGTCTTCCCTATATTGTAAACAGAAGCTTTGACGGGACAGAAGAACGTACAACGGAATACACCATGAGTGAAATTATAGCTTCCGTATATAGCATGGTGGAAAATACAGGAAAAGCTCAGGGCATTCTGTTCCTGGATGAGATCAACTGTGTGTCGGAGACACTTTCTCCCTCCATCCTGCAGTTTTTACAGTATAAAACATTCGGGAACCACAGGCTTCCCGGCGGATGGATCATAATAACTGCCGGCAATCCCCCGGAATATAACCGTTCTGTCAGAGAATTCGATATTGCCACACGTGACAGGCTGAAATACATATTTATAGAGGATGATTATACGGCATGGAAGCCCTATGCATATGCTAATGCCATACATTCCTCTATCCTGTCATTTCTTGAATTGAATCAACATGGGTTTTATTCGGTAAAGATCACCGCAAACGGATCTCAGTATGCTACGGCAAGGGGCTGGGAGGATCTCTCGTATGCCATTACCCGGTACGAGGAAAAGGGCTATCCCATTGAGCTGCCTCTGATCACGCAGTATATCACCGATGATGACATTGCAAGGAAATATGCGGTCTTTTATGAATTGTATTCAAAATACAGAAGGACCTATAAAACAGACCGGATATTAACCGGTAAGTGGACAAAGGAAATAATGAAAAGGGCTAAAGAGGCCGGATTTGACGAGCGTGTTGCAGTGATCGAGATGCTGTATGAGGCTTTGAATAACAGCTTTGAAGCTGTTTTAAGGAACCAGTTCACCCTGGAGAAGGTATCAAAAATACTGCGAAGCGTTAAAGAAAGGCTTTCCGATGCCAATGCGGATATTTCGGAGAGCGCAGAGCTTCTCGGGATACAGCTGGAGGAACTGACTGAGGAATACACGCAGAAGGAGGAAGCGCATGCCCTGTCACGTGAAGATAAAAAGATATATCTGGAAAGCAGAGCAATGCTGTATGAATATATGGAAATCATGAAAACGGCACCAGACTCAAAAGAAGGCCTTGCGCTTGTCAGGAAGCATTTCGATGGTCGCATAAAGGAACACTCAGCCGCCATGCGGGATAAAAGCAAGGGGCTGGAAAATGCTTTTTCTTTTATAGAAAAGGCATGGGTCACCGGACGGGAGATGATGTACTTTATGACAATACTGACCGCGGGTAAAAACAGCAGCAGCTTCATCGCCCTTCAGGGATCGGAGGGCTACAAACGTCATAATGCGAAAATGCTGGTATATGATGCAAAGGAAGAACTGCGAAATCAAATCGCAGATGATTTATAAACGAAAAGGAGGAAATCAACAATGAAGCAGGAAGAAGTACTGGGAAGGATCGTAAGGGACAGGATTTCTCTTGAGGAGGGCCTGTGTATAGGAACTCTGGACTGGATGTTCGGATGTCGAATGTATGTGGCCAAAAAGCGGATAAAGAATGATGAGGACAGGGATAAATACAGCGACAATGAGCTTCATATATCTGAACCCTGTCTGGAGATCGTCGACACGGTTCCCGCGATAGATGCCGGCTTTCCGGAAGAAGAAAAACCAAAGTTTTTCGGAAAGATCTGCCGTGATAAGATCACAGGCTATGAAGGCATGTGTATAGGCAGATATTGGAATTTCTATTCCGACAAGCAGTATTGTATTCAGGCAAAATACAGTAAGAAAAAGCTCAGGAAGCCTGCTGCCATGTGGCTGGATGAAGGCAGGATAGAAGTGACGGATTCAGCGGATGCTATCGAGCCGGAGTCCGTACAGACAGAGCGCCGGGGCGGCTGCCTGGACATACCGCTTCCCGGAAGGTATCTTTCGTTTGCGGAGCTTGAATTACAGCCATAATATGAGGATCAAAGTGCCGGCTTGATATATGATCCGAAATGCGAACATATGTTTGCCAAATATGCTCTTTTGTGTTATACTATAAGCACCGAAGCAGCAGATAGAATCACGAGTGGATCGAGGCAGAATATGGATAAAGAGTACCCCGCTATTGATATGTTGAAGACCGGCCAGAACATCAAGAAGATAATGAAATTAAAAGGGCTGACAGTCAAGGATATTCAGAACTTCCTGAATTTGAGTGCCCCGCAGGGGATATATCATTGGTTTATCGGGAAAAGTATGCCTTCGCTTGATAATCTGTATGCCCTCAGCGAGCTGTTTGGCTTACCAATGGATATAATGATCATCGGAGACAGGAAATTCGTTTTTGCCTCACCCGGAAGGACCTGGCATCAAGGGTTATATATCTATTATATAAAATTGATCCTTGCATATTCATGATCATTTCACATGACAGCTGAAAAAGGCATTACATGGTCCTACTGGCAATGCAATGCCTTTTTAAATTAAACGTAATCTATCATTCCTGTCCGACTTTCCCGCTCTCCATTGCGCTTATATAGATCCGGTCGATACCGGCTCGCTCTCCATTGCGCTTATATTGATCTGGTCGATACCGGCCCACCCTACAAGCTCCTTTACGTCAGGCGCCTTGGAGCTTTTAGGAGTATTTCCGTGTACCCTCCCCGGCATTCCCAACGATACGAACGTATGTTCGTTTAGATTCTTTTTATTCTTAACTTCCAATAATTTTACCACTCAATGATCAAATTAGTTGTAGCCGGGATTAAATTCCAATCCCGGCTACTGATTATTTTATGTTGGTCCAAAAACAATCCAATAAATATGGCAGGTTTGCTTTAAGCATCCTGACATGACTTGAATAACTGTAAATGACTCTCGGCTGATCCAGTCCTTCAGAATGAGCCACACATGTAAAGCCGTTTCCCTCATAGCCTATATATGTATGAACTACCTTTGTTTTCCTGGACTTATTCTTGGTAACTATGTTCATAAGTGTAAGACCATCGCCGATATCATAGAGATCTACTTTCCGTTCAGAAGGTTTATACTTATTCATCTTCAGATGTGCCTCCTTGAATGAATGCCATGATCTCTTCATAAGAAGGAACATGCTCCGAAAGAGTCAACAACAGATGGAAAAATGAAATTCCGCACTCCTTCTATCAAATCGCTACGGACCGAAAAAGAAAAACTCACTGCCCTTAAAAATCAGCAGTATGAAGAATTCTCATATGTTCGTGCCAAGTACCGTGAGCTTCAGACCGTCGCCAACAATGTGAACCACATGCTGGATCTGGAACATCCGATACAGAAGGATCTACAGCAAGAACAGCAATCAGAAGCTTCGCAGAAAAACAAATCCACACAGCAAAAAGAAACGGGGCAGTCATTATAGGCTGTCCCGTAGTTCTATTTCTGATTCTTTATTGCTGAAAGTATCCAACCGGAGTATCTCTTGCAGGCTTCCTCATCGAAGGGCGCATTCAGCCATTCAAGTTCCATTCTGAATTTGATGGCTTTGCTTACAGCCCTTTCAACACTCTCCGGCTTGCTGTTTTTCCTGATCTGCTGTGCTATCTCTTCCGCTTCAACCTGATAGAATCGAAAATCTTTATCTGCACCGTGAGCCGGATCCCACTGATTTAGGAATATCATAACAAGTTCAGCTTTTGTTGGTTTTGCCATTTTCAGATGCATAAATCTCACCAATCAGATCTTGCTCTAAGAACTATTCATCTCCCTCAGCAGTCTTCATAGACTGCTTTTCTATCCTGTCTTTTTCCTCCCGCAGGCAAACACACAAATTACTGTGCCTTTCAAGCGAATGGCGTTCTGTTTCTATGTATTTCCAAGAATCTTTATATTCCTCATTGACTGAGAATTCGGATTCACACATAAAATGGAGAAATCCTTCTACATCGCCTTTATACCTGGTAGCAAAATCATAAGCATCGGTTTCCTTCTCTTCATCGGTACTGTTGCGTTTGTCATACAACACATGATCCATATTACAGGACATATAGTAGACTCTATAAGGTATTTCCCGCACTTTTCCCGTTCCAATCAACCTGAATAGCGCCTCCCTCTTCTGCGCGTTTCTCTTTTTGATACGATCAACAGAATCAGTCCTAATCTCTGTATCTGAGTAAGAGCATTTTTCGCATTCAGGATCATCAATAATAACTTCATCCGGGGCAAATGCACCGTCCATATCTACAATATGAATGATTCCTTTGAAATCCGATGCTTTAAACGGATTATTATCCAGAAATTTCTTAACCTCATTTCCAACCATGGTTACTATGTTGGAGGATGAAACGCGATCTTTTGTGGTTATATCACCATGTACTACTTGAATATATACCTGTTCCCTGTCATACACCTGCGAAAGAGCGTACCCGAGTGCTGTTTCATCCGACGGTCCTTCAACTATTACAAGGAGTATTTTCTTACGTGTCATATGTTTTCCCTGCTTCCTTAAGCGCAAGCATTATCTCATAATTATTTGTGGGGTCGTAAACAGGTTCCGTCTGCTCTCCAAGTGTTATGTCACGGTAATAGAAATCCCTCAGGTTATTGTTTCCTTTTACATTTACAAATCTGATATACCTGTTCTCAGGATTAACTGTTGTAAACGCAATGAAGCCCTTGTCTATTGTCTCAAGTGGGCGCAGATTGTGGGACGTAAAAATGAGCTGCCCCTTTCCCTTTTCCGAAATGACCTTTAATAATTCCCCAAGCAGATATTCAAAAATCCCTGCATCCAACTCGTCAACCGCTAAAGTGATTGATTCCGAATTGTAAACAACTATAAGTAGCTGAAGAATTGAAACTATTTTCTTGATACCTTCAGACTCGTACTTAAGTGGAATTTCCTTTCCATTTCTCTCCGACATCAATTGCAAACGCTTTCCTGGTTTTGAATCCTTAGACAGTTCAGTGTCCAATTCATATACCTTTATGCTGAGTCCGGGAATTATTTGTTCCAGAACAATATTCATATTGCTCATCAATTCTCTGACAACATCTACCAGCTCCATCGGCACCAGTACTGATTCATTTAGTGGTATAGCAAGCTGACCAAATGTCTCTTCATCATCATATTTATACTTAAAGGCAATTGGAAGAGCATTTAAGCTTATCAACCCAGATGTATCTGTATTAATTACAAACAGCTCCATGGTACCGAATGTTAACAGACTATTAATCAAGTCTGTATAGATGACATTACTACAATTCTTTCTGACGGTACTGACCAACTGTCTCGAAAAGATAAATGAGCGTGACCTCTCCTCTGCCAATTTATAAGCAACATAAATATCTGTTGATGTCTTTTTATCAGTTCCTACTAGCTCAATGTACCTTGATTTAGGCAAAAAAACTTCCTCGGTCTTTGTATCAATCAAAGAAGCCATACGGATTTTTACCTTCTCATCACAATACTGGAACCGCAGGCATTCATCATAGAGGGTCACTCTGTATTTCGACATAGGATCCAGAGAGTTTTCTATATTTTGAGGAGAATAATCTTCCTGACGAAGATCCCGCCTGATACGGAATTCATACCATGCATGATACTGAGCTTCTCCTTTTTTTACGAGAAACTGAAATTTTAGAGACGCGGAATCTGCACCTATGCTTATATAGTCAGCATACTTGGCAGGAATTCTACTTCCTGAAAGAGCCAACTTCAAAATACCAATACTATCAATCAGTGCCGTCTTTCCAGACCCATTTTGACCATACAAACCAAGAACGCTTGCCCTGTAAGCACTCTTCTTATTCTCCAGATTGATCTCGCCATGCTTGACATTCTTGAAATCATCGAGAACAACGCTTTCTATACGCACCGACCATCTGCTCATATGTAATTCCTCCGTGTTGTGTTATATTACCACGTGCAGGGATTATTGTCAAGTCCAAAACTATATTCTGCATAAAATGTTTCGTTTTTTGATTTCAAAGTTGATTTTTTGTTTTTTTAGTGATACTATACTTTTACAGAAGAAAGGGCAACCGTCTGTAAACGATTGCCCTCTCAGGAAAATGAATTTGTTATGTGATAACAATTCAACTAGTAACTGAAATATTATCACATTTGACAAGATACTTTCAATAAAAACTTTCATTTTTCTGTTTCTTCGAGTCTTATGAAAGGAGGATATACCTATGTCATTTGATGGTGCTTTGGTAACAGAACAAGGTGTAACATTTGCAATTGTCTGTGTAAAGCCACATGTGCTTCGTAGTTCTGATAAAGAAGACGTAAGAGAACAGTTTTCATCGTTCTTCGGATTCGTACCTACTATACTGATGGCGCAAAACACAAAAGGCATTCCTACGTATGATGGTAGACGTGATATTGTTAAATTCCTGTCTCATGTTCATCCATCTAGGATACCTTGGAGACACTACAAATCAGCTTGAACGCAAAGGGGCTTTATTATGGCAAATCAGCATGTTACACCCCATAATGGGAAATGGCAGGTCAAACGTGAGAATGCGAGTCGCGCCACCAAAGTCTTTCCAGGAAAGACAGATGCAGTATCATATGCGCACGATATTGCAAAAAACCAGCACGGTGAACTGATCATACATGATCGCCACGGAAAAATCACGGATAAGGATAGTTTTGGTAATGATTCTCATCCTCCCATAGACAAAGTTCATTAAAAAAAGGCTCCTATCATGTAATTCAATGATAGGAGCCAGTTTTATTACTCATACTTCGCAGGCTGAAACACCCGGAATTTGTAGAGTATTCCGGGGTTCTCGGGTCGAAAAAGCATCTATGCAGATGCTGGTAACCGGAATCGAGACTTCCATGGAGCAGGGAGTTCGTTTACAAATTCAATAAGCAATTGATCCATCTGTTCCTCAGTCACATTAAAGCATTTACGGACAGCATTCAGGAGGGCATCCACGATGATCACTATAGCTGTATCCATTATGGAATTGACGACTTCCCTTTGCATCTGGTAAAACAGGTCCTCAATGGTTCTGTTATCACTATTCTGGAACCGGGCATGTTCCAGGATCATATACCGTAATGATACTATTACCATATGGGATGTGATTGCATCATAGCTGGGACTATGGCACTCTGTCCTAAGTTTCAGATAGCTTTTAGCCATACGAAAATAGAGCTCAATTTTCCAGCGAAACGTATAGTATCTCAGGACTTCTTCCTCGGTCAGTGTCATATCCGTGCAGATAAAGCAAACCCAGTCTTTTTTGTTACTGTGATTACGGGCATATACAAGCTTTACAGGGATCGATTCCCCTTTCCTGTTTGTGGCAACAGCTTTTACCGACAAAAGATATTTTGAGCCTTCAGATAGTTTCTTGCTCCGGTTATAGATCTCTTTAATGTTTAGATATTCCACTGAACCGGTTTCAGGATCCATAACAAAATATCTGGTGCTGTTTTTCTTGACCATTGCAATGACATCTGCCCCGATTCCTTTCAGATCAATCAGTTGTGCCGGATTCGAAAACCATGTATCAAAGAGCACGAAATCAAACGGAATCCCTGCATCTATTGCATCTTTTACCATACGCAGGACTGTATCTGTCCCCTTTTCCTTTGCACGGGCTTTGCGTTTGCCGGAGATTGTTCTTCTGTCAACTATATTATCGGGACCGATCATGAGATCTTTGTTTCTGGTTGTAAGTAATGTTTGCGCAAAGGGAATATTTGTCACTCCATTTGTCCAGGTGCCTGTCATCATACGGTATCCAAGACGTTTTTTATGATCAACATGGTCGTAGACCATGCCACACAGTTCGGTGCCTTTGCCACGTATGCGCTGGTACATGGAATCATCGAAAATCAGAGCACATTTATGTTTATCATCCGTTTGGGACTCGATGTCCAGAATCAGATTTCTGGCTGTCTCAAGCTGCAAACGCTCCCAATTGGCTTTTGGCAGACGGTCGAACCGGTAAAACGTATCCTTCTTGTAATTACCATAGTACGTACCGGTTTTAAACATCTGATATGCTGATGACATCATAAAACACAGGAGCAGTTTATCAATGAGTAATTGTGTTGCGGAAATACATTTTTGGAGGAACTGAGATTCCTTGATGTCACCAATCAGTCGTAGAATCGGATTGTTGCAGTAGTCGTAGGTACTACGTTCCTGAACATTGTCAACAATCTTGGTGATATTACATTTGCGAAGCAACTCAGCACCGATATACTTTTCAACAAAAATGGAAATACTATCAAGAAGATCGTTGCTGTTGTTGAAGATTTCTGCTATACTGATCATGGCACAAGTCCTTTCTTTTGCTAAGGTTGGTGTGGTTACCTTTATTATAGCAAATATGTAAGG
>ODAI014053605.1_pt1 | contig 52584 bp, 47 predicted proteins | sample 1539321 | NCBI WGS metagenome assembly ODAI01 (sample SAMN02144231, study PRJEB22623) | gut metagenome | biome: sheep rumen | host: Ovis aries | place: New Zealand
ATAACTGGAACGGTAGTGAGGAACCGGCTATTTATAGCGTTTCTTTTGACGGCGGTACAGCTAACGCAACGAAATGCGTCGCAGGTGATGCGCTGCCTGAATACGGCTACGGACACCCTGTTGTGGTGGAAGGTTCTACCTGTTCCTGGTTAACTAACGACGGCTATAGCACATTTATTAAGACCTTTGACGCCAACACCTTGTCATTCTCGACAGAAAAACTGCCGGAAGGATTCCCGTCTTGGGAGAGGGATTATGATGAGGAAGGTAATGCCTATTCTGTGGAATTTGAGAAACAGGCGGATATGAGCTATATTGATGTCTATAACTTGCCGACTCGTACGAAAACGCGTCATGATATTGACCGCAGCGCTGTGCCGCAGTATAACGTTATTGAAAGCGTGAAGTACGATAGAGGCATGAAAGCCGTGCTCGAAGTGGTGATCTTGGCTGACGGTTCTACCGTTTCGCTCATTACGCCTGTCAGCGGCGAAGGTGCGTTCAAGACCGTTGTCATGGGCTCCGAAGCCAGCGGAACAGCAGTAGTAGCTACCATCGTTCAGTTGAATTAATTTGTAATTTTTAATTCCCATGAAACCTCGTTTCATTTATGCCCTTGCGGTCATAGTGGCTGCAATAGGCATGACCTCCTGCCAGGGCGGTGGTGGGAGCGGAAAACTCAAAGAACTGGAGTTCAAACGTATGCACTTGGACGGAGTTAACGCGCTTGCCTTAGCTTCTATCAGTTCTGATGCACAAAATGCGCCACGGCGTGCTCCTGCTGCTGAAGGCGACACCGTTTATGATATGAGAGACCCCATCTATTCCGTTTCGGAAGATGGTACTTTAGTCGAAGTCTCATACACCATCAATTGTCGTGGCAATGGCGAGATTATTGATATGGTTCAGGCTCACATGCGCTTGGCGATGGAGTATATCTATCCGATTGGAGATGATTGGTTGTGGCTCTATAACTGCCGATATGATTACCCGGAACTCGATCAAGTAGAAGAACCTTATCGAAGCATGTTAGCAGAGAAATGCAACCCGCTCATGAGTAAACATTTCCTTGTCCGGCTCAAAGACGGTGCACTGTTTGAATGGGACTACAATATTCTGCCTTATCTGGAATACGATATTGAGGGACATCCGCTGGCGGGAAACCGTCGTCCTTCAGATATCTACACCATTGTGGAGAGTATGAAGGGTGAGGTGTATTGTTTAAGCGAATATAGCGATGCCAAAATGGTGTACCAACTCAAAGACGAAGGCGATTACCTGAACGTACGTATGATGCATGAGAACTCGCTCTATTTCGAATCAATTCTTCCGGACAACCGAGGTGCCATAGGCGGTGATATCGGCTATCGAGGAGGCGAATGGGGATGGACGTATAAGACCGGAGTGCTCTTCCCGAATACGCTGGACATTGTTGCTATTACAAGCGATGAGCATAAAGAGGCTAATTGGTATGTATCTTCCATCAATGGTACGCTATATGCCATTGCCGTTATTCGCGGATACGGTACTGCTTTCTATGCCTTGGACTTGCAAGAATCGCCTGTTGCTCAGGCCAAAGTAGGTGAATTGCTTGCAGAATTGCCGGACATCGAGACCGTAGCAGGCCCTATTAGCAAAACCGAAACGCTATCATGGCTTGACCAAAATAAGAAGTTTACCTTTGACCCTAAAGGCAAAAAAGTCACGCACATGGATCTGCCGGACTACTACCCGGATAACGAAAGAGATTATTACGATAATATCGCTTATATCATGAATAACGATGAACACTCGTTCTATATCTGTGATTTATCAAAAGATGCAGCTGAACAGGTTGTTATCGATTGGAGCGAATACGATGCTTACCAGGCACAGATAGTGACGGAGAAACCGTTTGGCAAGTATGATCCCAGCACCCAATCCTTCCAAAAGACGGCTATCACTATGAATGGTAAACAATTAACGATCATGGTGGACGTAGCCGGTGAGAACAAAGGCAAAGCACGCGTCTTCAAACCGGGCGAATCCACCGCCGGACAAGTCATCTCTGTCATGGTACGACTGAATTAAGCCATGACATATCATAATAACGAATTAAGAGCCGCACTTTCGTACGGCTCTTAATCTCTTTATGCTCTCTTGTTCTCCCGTAGTCGTCGGCTTCTGATTACGTGTCGTTTACGTGTTTGACAGCGGATTTGCTGCGGTTTTATAGCAGTTTTGCCGCTGGTTTATAGCGGGTTTACTGCGGAGAATCTATTTTCAGATACATATCCTTCAAGTTGATGGTGATATATCCATTCCGAGGATGGCATCCACTCCGGTCATCAGCGTGTAGATAAAACAAACAACGAATGCCTTATGCACTCGTTGTTTATCATATTCATCTCGGTTAGTACAACCGATTTGTTTGCGAAGTTTATTATGCCTCGTCGTGAGCATGCAGGCTCTGTACGTACTTCGCATGTTGCATTTTGATGCGTTTCAACTCGCTGGGCTTGTTGAATTGCTGGCGGCTGCGGAGCTCTTTTACCACACCGGTCTTGTCAAATTTACGTTTAAATCTCTTAATGGCTCTTTCAATGTTCTCGCCGTCTTTTACAGGAACTACGATCATTGCATACACCTCCTTTCCAAGTAGCTTATCGGGCATTTCCCGAAAAAGCGCGCAAAATTACTACAAATTTTTGATATATACAAATTTATTTTGAATTTTTAACGCTTTTTTGCTATTTTAGCGATAATTAATAGTAAAGAGAGGAAAATATGATTGCTGATTATTAAGAATTCAGCACGGTATCCCGTCGGTATCCCATCGGTCTAACCTCTCGTCAGCGTCCTCTCAGCATGTCGTGCATAGCAGGTAAACGCATAAAGTGCCGATTATTAAGATTCGGATGTATTGTTCTCCTCGCTAAATCGTAGCAGTCAATTAGCCATTCTCAAGCCACTCTCGCGCCACTATTACTCTTCGATATCCATGCCCCTCTATATATAGTCAAAAAAGATATGAAATCTATCACCTCTTTTGCAACTTTTTTAAATTTGATTATTTTTTAGGACACTACATGGCAGATGCTGATGGCAAATTATCTTGAAGGGACTTATGAGAACTATTTTGTTCTTCAAATTCACGCAACATATCAGCCTGTACTCCTCTGCTAAAATTCTTTTTATGCTTAGCATCAACATTTGCATGGCAGTGTATGCAAAGACATTGAAGATTACTCATGCGATTGTTAAGTTTGTCGCCATCTTTATGATGAACGTGGATAAAGCGGCGGTCAAACATATTTTCTGCGTGATAACCACATATTTCGCAAGTATAGTTTTCAACTTCTCGTTTTGCATCAGATATTTTTTGCCAGTCTTTCACATAACCAAATATATCGACTTCTTTTTCTTCTTCCTCCGGATCTGTTTCTCCTGCCTCCTTCAGTATATTTACAAAATGCTCTAGTGGCATTCCTCTACGATATTTGGAACTCATTATATTTGCACAATAAGCACACAGCTCTAGATCGTCAACTATTTCTTCACGATTAAAACTATCCATGTTCAAGACTTTCACTTCTTCGGTGTTTGCATAACGATAGTGGTCACGGAAACCTCCGCTCTGCATAAACTCTTGAATAGTTTCACATTGACAAATATGGAAACGAGGAGAACCATATTTAATCAGATGGTAATCGCGTTTGTACATAAACACCTGACGATAACGTCCGTTGTTATCCTTAATAAAAATACCTTTTTCCCCTTCGTCATTTTGGAACTCCACATTGCCTCGCCCATTTTTGAATACCACATCAGTAGGTCGAACTACGGTATAACCACCTGAAAACTCTACATCTATACCACGCCGTTTCAGTGCTGTTTTTGTTAAATGAAAATCATATATAGGGTCATCTGTTGCCATGTCTATTTGTTTTTGTTTACAAAGTTCTCCAATATTTCATCGCCATTTGTAACAATGCGGAATTCTACGCGGCGGGATAAATCCTTATCAATGTTCTTTCCCGAAATAAAGGTATATTCGCCATCGCTATCTAATGACTTTCCATAAGATAATCCATTAGCAGTAAACCAATATTCAAGCATCTTTTGTTGTTCTTGCGTATAGTTTTGTATTGCAGGCATTTCTCGCAAATATTTCAATACAGCAAGTGAACGTTGCTGCGAAAGTCTTGCATTGTCTATAAAAGGGTCATTGTTGCTATTAGCAAATGGTGCATCATCTGTGTGCCCTTCAATACGTATTTCCTTAATGCGATAACGTAAAGTGTCTTGGATAAGAATCTCGATATATTTTGGAAGAAACTCATTAAGAATATCTTTAAATTTTGGAGTTAAATCCGCTTTCCCGCTTGCAAAAAGGACTTCTGGATTATTAAACTTCATGGAAAGATCTTTACCGATAACCAACTGCCAATCAGCAGGTCTATCCTTAAACTCCTTCTGCAACTTGTCATGTAATTTAGAGCGAGTTTCTACATAGTCAGTAAGGACAGTTTGTTTTTCTTGAACCTGTATCATATAAGCAATCGCAATGAACAAGAAAATAATCATCAGACCAGTCATCAGGTCCGAAACTGACATCCAAACATTGTGTTTACTTGCCATAGGAGTTATACGTTATCAATCATTTTTTGAATACATTGGTCAAGGTTCGCAAGCGTAGTATTCAAGCGTGTATAGAAATGACCATCTAGATTTTGGATTTGCTGCATAAGGCTTTGTGACCCACGCTGAATTATAGCAAGGCTGTCGTTCATACCGCTGCGAGTGTCTTTCCAAAATTCTTTGGAATAGTCATTAATTTTTGCAATTTCTTCTAACTGCTTCATCAATGCTTGCACAGCATCGACAAAGTTACGTTGCTTTTTCACCCAATCATTAAGTGATGTCTGCGCATCCTTAAATTCCGTCATGCTTGTCTTAGTTAATTCTGCTGCTGCATTGAGGTTCGAGGTCATCTCAATAAAACGCTTATCCTCAACCATAACAGCATTAAGCGCGGCTACAATCTTGCGGAGTTGGCTACCATCAGAAACAAGAGACTTGGTGTCCTCGCCAACATTAAGCAAAGTTGTAGAAGTAGCCTCAAAATCTTTCTCCATAGACTTGTATTGCTCAGTTAGCGATTGTATCATTTCTTTGTTTTCAATCTGCCATGTATTAAGTTGTTCAACGGACTTGTTGAGTTGTTCAAAGTTCTCTTGCACTAGTTTGTTGATAAGTTCGCTCATCTGACTGTTAAATTCTTCCGTCACTTTCTTCATAACTTCCACTAGTGCTTCAGTATTACTTTTTTTGAGGAGTTCCGTAAACTCATCAAATTTTGCTTCAAGTAGCTGATTTGTCTTCTCCATATTCTCTTCTATTTCGACAACTTCACCATGTAACTTATCACTAAAGCCTTTGACCTCACCGGAAATTTCATTTTGAACAGATGCTAGTCTTTCTACGGTACTTGTTATTTCTCCGACATTGCGATTGGTTTCTGTAGTAGATTCGGTTATAGTAGAAACATTATCTTTTGCAGTCTTCAATAGGTCATTTGTATTTTTCCCTTCTGCAACGAGTTCCTGAATATCAGTTGCTTCTGCTGTTTGCAGTGTGAGCATTCGCGAAACAGCTCCATTGATATTCTGCGTGTCTGCATTAATAGCAGATTGCAAAGATAGTAATTGGGTGGTATTATTCTGCAATAGTGCTTGTGTTTGAACCATCTGTACCAAGGTCTGATTAACCGTATTATAAAATGCAGATTGTACTGTAGTTTGCTGCTGCGTGTTCTGTACTATCGTTTGACACATCTGATTGACCGCTTGTGTGATTTGCCCTGCAGCTATGTTAATGTCGGATGCGCCTTTTTCCAGTTTATCAAATAACGCATTGACTAAAGTTGATAATATCATAGAGCAAACCATACCTGCTAATGAGGTAAAAAATGCGGTACGCATTCCATCCAACAAATCTGGTATAGCTTCAGAAATGTGTTCCGTGTCAAAATTTTGAAGTCCTATAGTAATACCCCAAAATGTTCCTAATACACCAAATGTTGAAATTAGAGACGGTAATAATTCAATAAATCGGTGTTGCTCAGTAAGTTTGCCCTTCCTTTTTACGTATATTATGTACATTAAAGAAATTAAAAATAGCATACATATTGCTATTAGCCAATATCCTGTTCTGTCATCAATTTTAAAGAAAAAATCTTTCATATTAACTTTAATTTTGTTTTGAAAATTATATAACTCATTCGATAGATTGACTCATCTTTATATTTACATAATCTGAAGAGCAACCATAGTATGAATTAGGCCTAATCTTTATCGTATTTTCGGCATTCCTCCGTTTTTAATAATTATGTATATATACGAAAAACGTGAGGCTTGTTAGCTTCAATCTGGGATTTCGAGGATTTCTGGACAACCTTCCATTACCAAATATCTACCGAACAAGGCTCACGCTTACGCATGAGCACTCAAAAGCCTTGTTCTTGGTAATGAAATTTCAAAAGTGTCCAGTTTTCGAAATCCCAAGCTCTTAGCTGAATGCTTTTATTTATGTATGTTGTTTGTCTATTGTTTTATGCCATAGGCGGATTTTTGTTTGTTTCTGTGTTTGTTTTAATCGGTCAAATGTGGTCGATACTTTCTTCGGTTTAGCGTCTCGGAGAGGGACGTGTATTTATTCCGCTGAGCGGATACTTTGGGCAATAAACGCCTTGATTTCTTCTTCGGTTGGCAGCTGGATATGATATTTCTGCACAAACAGATTCGGGTCCAAACCTCCTGTTGCATACTTGACCACCGTCTCGCCGTAGTCCGCGCACAAGAGCAAGCCTATGGGCGGATTGTCATCTGCCGTCATCACTTCGTGCTTGTAATAATTCAAATACATATTCAGTTGCGAAGCATACTCATGGTGGAACTTGTCAATCTTCAGTTCTACCAAGAAATGGCACTTCAGCACACGGTGATAGAAGACCAAATCAATCTTGTAATAATCTCCGTCAATCAGTATCCGTTTCTGTCGCGCCTCAAAACAAAAACCGTTTCCGAGTTCCAACAACATCGTCTGCATTTTATTCAAGATAGCGGTCTCAATGTCTGTTTCATCTATCTTCTCATGCGACTCCAAGTCCAGGAACTCAAGGGCTACCGGGTTGTGCAGCACATCTTTCGGAGACAAGTTCTGAGTTGTCTGATTGACCAGTTTGGAAAGCCCTTCTTTGTCTTTCGACAGCCCGCTCCGCTCATAATAGAGTGTGGAAATCTGGCGGTCTAACTCGTCATACGTCCAGCAACCTTTAATGGTCTCTATCTCATAAAAGGCTCTTTTGAGCGGGTCGTCAATTTTTGAAATAGCAGTCAAGTGTGAAATGGGCAGACGATAGAACAACTTATCAGCCGGCACTTGCCATGCTTGCTGTTCCAATTCGGCGGATGGCGTCCGCCAAATTGCGGTGTTTTCAAATTCGGCGGTTGCCGTCCGCCGAATTGTATCGGGTAAAGTTAATGGGGAATGTTGTACTTGTGCTCCCACATAGTTTAGCACCTCGCGCCCTAGTTGCGGATAGACTTGATACAAACGGCGAAACTCACGGAAACGACGCTCCGTTAAACCTTTGGTATGCAAGCGTTCCTCCAGACGTTTGAGCAGTTTTGCGCCATACCGGGCTCTGTCCTCGCCGTTCTGCTCAAACTCCACAATATAGTAGCCCATCAGCCAGTTGCGGGCTGTCAGAGACAGATTGACCGCGTGAGCAGCCTGCTGTTGCAGAGCCGTTTGGATATTCTCAATATTTCGGGCTAACAGTTCGAACGTCATTGTGTGATGTACATTTTTGGCTGCAAAGTTATAACAAAAAATCCGAATGTGCAAATAAAATTCATTTTATTTTGCCATTTGCAGGATTTTGCGAGATAATCGTGACCTTGTGGGTAGGAATGCAACTTCGGGGAAGACGTAGTGGCGGAGTCAACTTTAAGGTCAGTTTTTTAGCATAATTATAGGTGTTGTGAATTCTGCAACGTTAAGAGAGCTATCTATTAAGAGGCCAACGCAAAAGTGTGTAACACGCTGATGTTAAGGTGATGTCATTACATGCTATAGTAATGCTCTGGTAATGCTCTAGTAATGCTCTAGTAGTGCTCTAGTAGAAATCAGGGAGCGGAACCATTAGGAATTGATGTGGTCAAGCGCGTTGAGAATAAGGCGTGGGAAGGGGTAGTCGTCCAGGTCTGAGAAACGGACTTTCAGTCCGAGGCTTTCCGGCAAGGCATCGACACGGCAGAGGTAAAAACGCGCATGCAGGCGCTGGTGGGATAGCGTGTGCGTTAGGGAAAGAAAGGGGTGTGGTGTGCCGTTTCCGGGAGACCGGGATTCCAGGATTCCGGGTGTCCGTGTGTCCGGGGTGCCGTTATAAGGTTGCTGTTGGGTGTTTGCCGGAGTTGGGGTGGAGGATTCGATGAGCGGGAATTGGTAGAGGTGGTGCCAGATATCCCGGGCAGTACGTTGCTGGATAATCGTCCATGCTTCTTGCAAGGGAGCTGTTGCCGGAGCGAGGTAGATATAATAATCGAAGTAACGGTCAGTGAGCTGTGGGCGGGCTTTACGGATAGGGAGGTATTCTACTGTTCCTTGTCGGTAGGCTAAACAGTCCGTCATCAGCGGACAATGTTCGCAATCCGGATGACGCGGTACGCAATGCAAAGCCCCCAACTCCATAATCGCCGCATTGAATCGCCGCGGGTTATTACGGTCCATGAGTTGTTCTGCTACGGCATGGAAATGCTTTTTGCCCGCAGTTGTATCAAAAGGTATGGCGCAGTTGGTCAGACGGCTTAGGACCCGATAGACATTGCCGTCAAGGGCGGGATAGGGCAAGTTGAATGCGAAAGAAGCGATGGCGCCTGCGGTATAGTCACCGATACCGGGTAAGGCTCGGATACCTTCGAAAGTCGATGGAAACTGGTGTGGCACCAGTCCCGGCGTCTGTGCAGCCTGGTGTGGCACCAGTGATTGCGCGTTGGTGTTGGTGACTATTTGACGGGCGGCCTTATGTAAATTACGCGCGCGTGTATAATAACCCAGCCCTTGCCAGAGGCGTAGAACGGATTCTTCCGAGGCGGCTGCTAAGTCCTCAACCGTCGGGAAAGCCTCTAAAAAGCGGTAGTAATAGTCAATGCCCTGTTCGACTCTGGTTTGCTGCAAGATGATCTCTGAAATCCAAATAGCGTAAGGGTCCCGGGTCTCGCGCCACGGAAGAGAGCGTCCATTGTGGTCAAACCACTCATAAAGAGATAGATATGTCATCGTCAAAGGGGTACAATATTCAAAAACGGTGCAAAGATAACGAAAAAAACGAAAAAATACAAAAAAAAGTAATTTTTTCTTGGTTATTTAAAAAAAATGTTGTACCTTTGCAGCCGATTTCGCTTAAAATAAACGAATAACATAAAAAAAATATATTTTAATTAACAAAATTATGACAAAAGCAGAATTAGTAAATGCAGTCGCTATCTCAACCGGATACGACAAGACTACGATTATGAACATCGTAGAATCCGCAATGGAGAACATTAAGAAATCCGTTGCAAACGGCGATAACGTATATCTCCGTGGTTTCGGTTCCTTCATCACTAAAACCCGTGCAAAAAAGATTGCTCGTAACATCAGCAAGAACACGTCTGTAGTAGTTCCTGAGCACAAGATCCCTGCCTTCAAGCCCTCTCGCGAATACGCAGAGCAAGTAAAGAACCTCTAAGCGCAGGTTAACCCGTAATAATCAATACAATAATAATAGAACTATGCCAAACGGTAAGAAGCACAAAAGACATAAGATGTCTACGCACAAACGTAAAAAACGTTTGCGCAAGAATCGTCATAAGCACAAGTAATGCTTGTGACCTGAAAGTATGAAAAGCGAACTAATAGTAGATGTCCGCGACGATCAGGTTCAGATAGCGTTGACAGAAGATGACCGCCTGCAAGAGGTCAACCGTGAAACACGGGGAGTAGATACTTTTGCGGTAGGAAATATCTATTACGGCAGGGTCCGTAAAATAATGCCGGCACTGAATGCATGTTTCGTAGATGTAGGACATGAAAAAGAAGCTTTCTTACACTTTCTGGATTTAGGAGCAGAGTTCCAGACGACTCGCGCTTATGTTACAAAAGCGGTCTCGGACAGACGCAAAATGCCTTCGATGTCGAAGCTACAGCGTCAGCCCCAGACCGGTAAAGAGGGACAAATAAGCGATGTGGTTAACGTGGGAGATATGCTGTTAGTACAAGTATCGAAGGAGCCAATCAATACCAAGGGGCCGCGTCTGACCACCGAACTATCGATTGCAGGACGAAATATGGTATTGATGCCATTCAGCGACAAAGTGATGGTCAGCTCCAAGATACGCAAAGAGTCCGAGAAATCGCGTCTCAAACAACTCGTACAATCCATCCGTCCGACCGGTTACGGTGTAATCGTAAGGACGGTAGCAGAGGACAAGCGAGCCTCCGAGTTGGACGCCGAACTCAAAACACTCGTTAAGCGCTGGGAAGATATTGTCAAAAATCTACAGAAACCCGTTAAGCTTAACGAGACGAAACAACAATCCGGACAGAAAGATCCGGAAATCCGCCTCGTCGGTGCAGAAGCGGGTCGTACAATAGGCATTATTAGAGACCTGTTTTCACCCTCTTTTACCGCTATCCATATCAATGACGAGGAGATGTGCGAAGAAGTGAAACGGTATGTCGAACTGATTGACCCAAAGGCCGTTAAGCTTGTCAAACTATATAAGGGTAAAGAGCCTATCTTCGATCACTACGACATTACCCGGCAGATGAATACCGGACTGGGAAGAACCGTAGGATTCAAAAACGGAGGCTACTTGGTAATCGACAAGACTGAAGCTCTCTTCGCCATAGATGTTAACTCCGGTTCCAAAAAAATATACGAGGATCAGGAGGAAAATGCCTTTCAGTACAATATGCTGGCCGCTGATGAGATAGTCCATCAACTGAGGCTACGCGATATAGGCGGTATCATCATAGTCGATTTCATCGATATGGATACCAAAGAACATAACGACCAGTTGTACGAACATATGAGGCAACTCATGAACAACGATAGAGCCAAGCACAATGTGCTTCCCCTATCTAAGTTCGGGCTCATGCAAATCACTCGGCAGCGTGTGCGCCCTGCGCTAAATATCGATGTGATGGAAGTGTGTCCTACTTGCGGAGGTAAAGGAAAAATCCAATCATCGATGCTCTTCATCGATACCCTTAAACAGCAAGTGGAACAATATTATCAAGAACACGGCAGAGGTGGATTTTTATATCTCAACCCTATATTGGCCGCCTACGTGTCGAAAGGACTATTCGGATCAACTCGCTCGCAGTGGAGACGACAATATGGTCTAACCGTTGTCGAAGACCAGAGCTTGGGGATCCTCCAAACCAGATTTAGTGAGAAAAGCTAAATGAAAAACTCAATCATTTGGATTGCACTGATGGTAATGGCGTCCGTCTCCTTGTCAGCCGCTGAAAAGAAAAGCGGATTTGCATGGGACGGACGTCTCCATGAATTGCGTATCGGATGGGGCGATGCCCTGTTCGAAGAAGCCGAGAAGTACGAATTTCCCGCTATCGGACGACCTAATATAGAACCTCGGTATTTGACCGGACACCTATTCTGCGAGTATCAATATAGTTGGAACCGGTGGTGCTCAACCGGCATGCAGCTTGATTATGAGCAGATGGGGTGGCACGATAAACGGGAAAATCCCCGAAGAGAGCATAATTATTGGAATGTAACAATCCTGCCGACCGTGCGATTCACTTACTATCGGCACCCGTGGGTCAGTTTGTACTCCGGCATAGGCATCGGAATGACCATCAACGGAGGAACAGAGAAGGATCTGGTCAGCAAGAAAACAACAGTCTTGTATCCCAATCTCAACCTCAATCTATTTGCTGTCCAGGTAGGGCAGAAAGGTTTCTTCGGAACCTTTGAGTTAGGCGCTATGTTCAGTCTGCTTGGAGGTAATAATATCGTCATGGCCGGGTCGCGACTGATGTCCGTTTCGGTGGGTTATAGATTTAAGTAACGATGAGAAAGTACCAACTCCTCTATTTGGCTATCTGGGTAACAGTGTTATCCGGATGTCGTCACGATAGCCCAGAATGGGTGGGGCAGTATGTGGATTATTCGCAGATGCCAAGTCACGGTAGAACCTTTATGGTGACCTCTGAACAAGATAGGGTTATTGAGGACAATGTGTCCTTGCCTTTTGGTGACCAAGAGTTACAAGTAAGCGATGAGAGTATGTCGCCAGCAAGAACGGCTTCGTCGTTGAATTCAGTGGCCTTTGTGAGAGGGTTATTGTCTTCCCTTGCCGGCGAGTCAGTTCATCAGGTTTGTGGTACCTACGAAACGGTCAATGCTTCCGGTCAACCGATACATGTTTCCGGTGCTATTTTCTATCCGGTGGGTAAGCCTGCGAAGAATATCCTATTGGTTTCCCATTACACCATCTCCGCTAATTACGAGGCTCCCAGTCAGACCTTCCCCTTGGAGGCTTATCTGGCAAGCAAAGGATATGTGGTCATTATGCCCGATTATATCGGTTATGGTGCGACTGTCGATAGCGTTCACCCTTATCTGCAAAACTACTTGACGGGTGTCAATGTGATTGATATGTTGTATGCAAGCTATCCTTTTTTGAACAAACGCGGCATACAAGTCCAATCTGATTCCGTCATCCTCGCCGGATACAGTCAGGGTGGTGTTACATCGGCTTTTGTGCAGCAAATAATAGAAACCGATGACTCGTATAACGATATTCTTATCAAGAAGAATTATTGCGGCGGCGGTCCGTACTATCCTTATGTGACCTATTGGGCGTATCGCAAGAAAGATGTGTCTGCCATCCCCTATGCTATGCCGATGACCATTGCCGGCATGGCGTTAGGACGTGATACGGTACTGAATCTCGATTTCTTCTTCCAAGACTGGTTGTTGCAAAATTATAATGAATGGTTTGTTACTAAGAAATACAACGGACAACAAATCAATAGGCTGATGGGCACTAATAAGCTTAGCGAAATGCTTAAACCGCAAGCTTTCAACGATACTTTAGAGACTATGCAGCAGTTCTTTGCCGAACTGCAAGAAAACGGCATGGCGCCCGGGTATATACCCAAGGCGCCAATGTACGTCTTTCACTCCACGAAGGATAATGTCGTTCCGTTTGCTAATGCCGATACTTTACGTACTCGTTGGCAGGATGCCGGTCCCGTTGCTGCTGTTGTTTATGATTTCAACGATTATGGCAATCATATGAACGGCTTTCTCAATTTCTTCTTTGGAGTACTCTGGAAGGAATTGTAATTTATTCCGTATAAAGAACCCAGGACCACGGAGCCAAGGTTAATTCTTGGTTTCCTCTTTTACCGCCACACTCTACGTTAGCAACCTGCTCTTCATTAGACATATTCAGAATGGCAACGACGCGGTTAGACCCATCTTCGAGCGCGCGCTCGCAGGCAAAAATAGCGTCATTATCGCAATTGAGACGGTTCATCGGAGCACCATATTCGGGTGACCACAATGCTTTATTGGCGGCGCGCAACTCATTCATTTCTTTATAGAGCGCGGCGGTTTCGCCGTTCTTAGACATCTCGGAGTCGATAAGGTCTTTCTCAAAGAAGGCTAAACGGTGATTGTTGCCACTGAGTTGACCTGTGTAAATAAGCGGCATGCCGGGGACAACATAAGTGAATACCGTGAAGAGTGGATAAGCCTCACCCATGCGCTCGTACTCAGTTCCGTTCCAGCTATTCTCATCATGATTGGAGGTGAAATTCATACGAATAGCTTCAGGACGCATGGTCGAATCGGCTTTCGCAAAGTATGCCCAGAGGTCTTCTACACTCGCTTTGCCCTGTGCTACATCATTCATCAGGTGGTGCAGCGTCCAACCATAGTACATGTCAAAGGCAGTCTCCGTCAACTCATAGGCCTTGTCCTCATCTTCAGCCAAGGTGAACATATCAGGATGTGCGGCTCGGAGTTCGCCCATAGCATCGTTCCAGAAATCCGTGGGTACCTCGCCCGCTACATCGCAGCGGAAACCGTCAATGCCGACGCTATCCATCCAGAAGCGCATGGCGGCCTTCATTGCCTCACGCATATCGGCATTATCGTAGTTCAATTTGGAGATATCCGTCCAGTCATACTGAACCATTAGTTTGCCGTCCGCGTCACGATAGTGCCAGCCCTCGTTTAAGGTCCACTCAGAGTCCGGAGCGGTATGATTGGCGACCCAGTCCAAGATAACCTTAAAGCCTAACTCATGAGCTTTATTGAGGAAATGCTTAAAGTCATCCATAGTACCGAATTCCGGGTTGATGGCACAGTAGTCAATAATAGAGTAATAGGACCCTAAACTGCCTTTACGTGTAATAACGCCAATGGGCTGGCAGGGCATTACCCAAATAATATCAATGCCATTGTCTTTGAGGCAAGGCAGTAACTGCTCTGCAGCGGCAAAAGTACCTTCTTCTGTTGCCTGACGAGTGTTTAGCTCATAGATAGTTGTGTTGTACGCCCAAGAGGTGTGTTCACCTGCCGGGATAACTGTTTCTTTTTTGCCGCAAGCAGCCAAGGATAGTACTGCAAGAGCGAGAATTAAAATTTTTTTCATGTCAATAGATTATTTAAAAGTAAAATCAACATCTGCATCTTTAGAGACGATGAATGTTGCCATTCCTTTGAAGGCATGCATACGCGGTTCTGTCATCTTGTCAAGACAGGTCGCGTCGCCATTGGCAGCGCCATAGAAATGTCCCGATTTAAGATGGGCGGTAATGAGATTAGAAGCCTCGGGACAGAGGTTCCCGTCTTTATCAACAACAGATACGGTTAAGTATTTCATCTCGCGCGCGTTCTCATGCTCGTTGGCCCATACCACATTGAGGTGGTCAGGCTTTCCGGCTGTACGGATTATTTTCTCTTGTGCGACAGAGCCATCGGCATTATATGCAACCACCTTCAACTCACCTTTCTCATAGCGCACATTATGCCACATGAGCCTATATCTCGGCAGAAGATCAGGTCTCGGTGCAGAGCCCCATACCGGTACTTCAAAATCGGCTAATGCCGGCATCTCAGATACACCGTCTATCTTCTCGCCTTGCCTGATACGCTCTGCCTCTTCGGCTGTCGCAAAGCGGAGACGCCCGTAACTCTTACCATTAACGAATATCTCGGCGGAAGGGTAGGAGGTATAGACATAGACGGGAACTATGCCGCTTTTCCAATTCCAGTGTGGCAACACATGCAGCGTCGGGTCCTGCTTGTTCCACTGACTGCGGTAGAGGTAGAAGCGGTCTTTGGGTAGTGAAGCCAAATCGATAGCACCGAAGTAGGAACTATGGCTTGGCCATGCGTCTGTGTCGTAGGGTGAGGGCTCACCTAAGTAATCAACACCGGTCCAAATGAATTGACCAATCGTCCAGTGGTAATCATCTTGCAACTGGAAATCTTGATCAGGCAGACCGCTCCAAGCACAATACTCAATGTCGTAGCCGGAAGATTGATTGTCCTTATGAAGGATATCAGGTCCCATGATAGCCGGCAAATGATATGTGCCACGGGACGATACCGTGGACGCCGTCTCAGAGCCTAAAATAAGTTTCTGAGGCAGTTTGTTGTAAGCTTCCTCGTAGCGCATAGTGCGGTAATTGAGCCCGGGAATATCAAACTCCGCGGCAAAACCATTATCCAACACGCTGAGGACTTGGTCCATACCGCAGGTAACAGGGCGGGTCGCGTCTAAATGATGAACGATATTTTGGAGATAACGGGCGGTGAGATAACCATTGGTAAAGGTCTGATCCCAAACCTCGTTTCCCACTGACCACATAACTACTGCAGGGCTATTGCGGTAACGCATCACCATATTGGTAATATCTGTTTCAGCCCATTTGTAGAATAAAGAGGCATAACCATTTCGGCATTTATTATGCGTCCAGACATCGAACGATTCGACCATCATCATAAAACCCATCTCTTCGCAGAGTTTAACCAGTTCAGGCGCCGGTGGATTATGACTCGTGCGGATAGCGTCAACGCCCATATCTTTCAAGAGCGTCAGTTGGTGGCGGATAGCATCCTCATGTACAGCTGCCCCCAAAGGACCTAAGTCATGATGAAGACAAACGCCTTGGAACTTGCGCACCTTGCCGTTCAACATAAAACCTATACCCGGCACGAACTCTATCTTACGGAAACCGAGAGTAGTCTCTCTTTCGTCCACTAATTCGCCTTTCACGCGCACGTAGGTACGTGTTTTATAGAGGTTAGGGCGCTCGGGTGACCAGAGTTTCGGATCGTGGATAACGGCAACGCCTTTCTGACCTTGTATACTGGCTACAACACGCCACATGGTGCCACCACCACGGCGAACATAGGGCGCTAAGATTTCAGTTGTAACTTCCGTGCCATTGAGGGCATTATATAGTTCTACATCAACCTCTACAGTGCATAAACTATCGCTGATATAGGGCGTAGTAGTACGTATACCCCAGATGGGGATATGGGTCTTGGAGGTCTCAATGAGGTGAACATTTCTATATAAACCTGCCCCGGGATACCAGCGGCTTGATTCCTCTTGGTTCTCCAGGCGCACAGAGATATCATTCTTGCCGTTAACGACATAAGGAGTGATGTCCAGGTAAAAACCGGTGTAACCGTATTGCCATTCGCCGGCGAGCTCGTCATTGACCCAAACCATCGGTTGACTCATGGCTCCGTCAAAGAGCAAGTAATACACCTTATCCCGAGTCGGAGTTGCATCAAAAGATGTCTGATACCATGCGCGACCGATCCACGGTAGTCCTCCGGAGCGACCGGTCTTGGCGGAAGGCTTGGTCTCGCCGTTCTGCACAACCGTCGTCACCTGGAGGTCATTATTGCGGTCAAAATCGCCGCTAATGGCCCAGTCGTGCGGTACTGTTACTACTTGCCATGCAGCATCATCCGCTGCCGGCTTACTATTCCACTCTTGCTCCGGTGCGAAATTCCATGTCGTCAGGAGCGTACTGATATATAAAAGAATTAATCCCATAATCGTAATAAGCCTTTATTGGGTTGCCCTTCGGGAGTGAAAGCTCCCTTGTCGTAGCCGTTCCAGAACCAGTCATTCTTGTAGTTGTAGCTCTCCGGCTCCCAATAGAAATATCCTTTGAAGAAAGGTTTTGCTTCAGTTTTTAAGCGCATATCGTCTATGATACGGAACGAGAGTTGCTCGTCGCGACCGTCAGTACCTATTTCTACGAGCATAATGGGGCAATCATAGCGCTCATGGAGAATGTCGATAGACTCTGCCGCTAAGCGGTTCATTTCCTGCCAAGAGATTTTAGACTGGGTAGTCGGGTAGTGACTGAGACCAATCATATCCCATTTGCCGCCATACGCCTGCAGTTTATCGTAGAACCACGTGAGTCCTTCAGTATTAAACGCATTGTCGTGATGAACAATAACGACGGCTTCCGGAAAAACCGCTTTAACGGCATCATAGCCGGCATTGGTCAGTTGGGCGTAATTAACCCATCCGCCCTCGTTGTTAGACCAGTCCTCATTGAAGATGCACCCGATAGGCCAGCACATACCGGTGGATGTCTCATTACCTACCTGTACCCATAAAGGCGTAATATCCTCCGCCTTAAGCGCTTCGAGGACATCACGGGTGTGCGCCGCTAAGGCTTCACTCATCTCCGTGACGGACATATTCTCCCACGCTTTCGGGGCATATTGTTGTCCGGGATCCGCCCAATGATCGCTATAGTGAAAGTCCACCATGAGCGACATACCTTTGGCCTGTGCCCGTTTGGCGAGAGCCACCATGTCCTCTTTATTGGAATAACCGTTGCGGGGATTGAGCCATACGCGGAGCCGAATAGCGTTGCAGCCGTTATTACGGACAATATCCATCAAGTCTGCTTGCTGGCCGTTAAGGTCATAGAACGGCACATCACAAGCTTCCATCTCACTGAGCCAACTGATGTCAGCACCCTTAGCGAATTGAGCCGCATTTGGCGCTTCGGAGAGATTGACGATACTGTAATCCATTGTCTCGCGGTCAATACGGATACGGAAGCGTTCTCCCATGTATTGACGCTCATAAACGAGTACATCGTCATCAGCATATACAGGTATAAATTCTCCGTACAGGAAAGCCATATGGCTGCGGCGAAGATTAATCAGTTCACGCACTTTTTGGCGGAATGCTTTTTCAGCCTCAGTCAGTTCATTGCCAAATCGCATCATGTGGCGGTTGTCCGGGTCATTGCCACCCACTTCGGCATACTCATCGCCCTGGTAGATGCACGGAACACCGGGAATAGTCATATTGAGAACTTCTAAAAGGAGCGCGCGGCGATAAGCTTTGGTCGCATCGCCGATACCGATACTTTGGGTCCAACCTTCCTCTTTACCATAAGCGTTGATATCTATAGCTCCACCGGCGATGGAGGCAAAACGTATCTGGTCATGATTACCGCTGATATTGCCCATTGTGTGGTGTGAACCATAGGTGTCTAAACTTGTTAGAATATTTTGTTCAACATCGCGCATCGTGCTCTGGGAGCTGCAGAGGGCTGCGCGGCTCGTGAAATAGACATTAAAATCGAACTGTGCATCCAGCATTCCGGTCTTGACATAGAGATTGATGAGTTCCGGCGAACCATAGGTCTCGCCGATCATCCAAATGGCTCTATCGGGGAACCGGCTCGCTATTTTTTGCCCAAAAAGACGCCAATAGCTCTCGGGGATATGTTTGCAGGCATCGTGCCTAAAACCGTCTAAATCGTATTTCTCTAACCATATGAGGGCACTGTCCGTCATGGCTTCACGAACCTCTTCGCGCTCCAGGTCTAAGGTAGGGATATGTTTATCAAACCATGTTGTCAGTCGAGCCTCATCCCATAGCTCGAAATTACGCCTACCATCCGGCAAAATGCTGTCCGTATGCCAGTCGGGGTGCACTTGGAAGGTCGGAGACTCGATGTGCATGTGATTCGCAACATAATCCAATATGACATTGATGCCGTGCTCATGAGCGGTCGCCAATAAGGTACGGAACTCATCTTCCGTGCCGAAGCGCTTTTCTAAGCCTGTTATATAGATCGGCCAATAACCATGATAGGCTGAAAACTTGGTGTATTTCTTGGAGGGATCATACTTATTGCCATTGGGGAACGGATAGTATCCCCAAGCAGTATAGGGATTCTGACTAAGAGGACTAACCCATAACGTGTTGATACCCAAACTATCGAAATATCCGCTCTCGATGGCTTGAGTTATACCCGCCAAATCGCCACCTTGATAATCTACTATATCCAGCACCTCGGGATCGTTTATCTTCCAGTCGTTGGCTGTATTGCCATTGAAGAACCTATCCACCAACACGGAGTAGAGGACTTGGGTATGAGGCATGTGACGGTTGAGTTCGTTGACATCCATGACGGGGTGTGATTGGTGCATCGGGATGAGTAGGTCGTTGAGGACAAACTCGTCCGTTTCACCATAAACACGGAGATACCATGTGTCGAGGTTCCTAATCGCACGCGGAACGGCGTTTATACTAATAGAGTAGGAGCCGTCTTGATTGGATGTAATGGAGTTGTCCTCCAAACGCCTGTTTTGGGCATAGGCGCAGAGCGTTACATTCTCAAGCGGCTCTAATAACCCTACCTGTATAGTGCCGGATTGGGCGTCATAGGCCATCGTGACCATCGCTCGTTTAACGGGTTTATCAGGCAACATGACGATATCGACACAATCGGGTTTTTCGTTAAACCGGATATTACCGATGTGACCCGTGCTGATAACCGTCATAGTCTCCGGCAAGCGCTTCTCCGCCACTAAGAGCGGGACGTAATCCGTGACATAGACAAGTTGCGAGTCCGACTTCATCAGAAGCGGCTTAATCGGATCACTCTTCATGATCTTGCCCGTCAATGTATTGGTGCAACTGCTCAGCAGCGCAACCATACTCATGGACAGAATGTAAACAAATTGTGATAAGTGTTTATTCATATTTAATAGATTTTAATTAGTGCATCTATGAAATAATAAATCATCATCCCCGAGCAGATGAGTTTAAGTATAATACCGCTCAGTATACCGATAAATGAACCAAAACCGGCACGTAGTGCCTGGCTAAAATCGGCTATAGGAATGCCTTTAACCATCGGTCTTAGCAACTCACCAACAACAGCGCCGACAAAAGGCCCTACGATGATGCCCCACGGACCTGCGAAAATACCTAATACTACTCCCACAAGCGCACCGTTAGCACCCCAGGAGGTACCGCCGAATCGCTTAGCGCCCCAACTCGGGATAAGATAGTCTAATAGGGTTACGAGTACGACGATGCTCAACCAAACGAGCATGAATGTCCATGAATAGGGATGATGACTTGTCAGGGCTATCATGATTAGTCCCAAGTAACTAAAGGGAACACCCGGCAGACCCGGTAGCACATCGCCTATAACACCTATTAGCAAGAATAAGCCTCCAAGCACTAATAAAAATATATCCATATGGCCTATCTTCGACTTTTTTCTGCCGCAAAATTACATTTTTTTTTTCACATATGCAAATCTTTTTTTGCTTTTGTCGTTATTTTAGCATTTCTCTCGCCTTCTTAACTGCCTTCGCTTTCGATTTTACCTATTCGTTATTCGTAATCCTAATTAGTTTCGTCGTCGCTATTACCAACGATCATCGAACGATCATCGAACGCTCATCGAACGATCACACCTTTTCGCAGGACCAATGACTCCTTACTCCTTATTCCAAAATTACGCTGCAAATTTTCTGCCTTTTTAGTAAAAAAATAAAAAAGATTTGCACAAGTTATTTTTTTTTCGTAATTTTGTCGGCGCATTGCGAAAAATGAACTTATAAACGCAAAATATAATAAAAAATAATTATGGCAAAGAAAGAAACTAAAAAACAAGCTCCCGTTGAGGGTGCTAAAGAAGCTCTCTTGGAAAATGAGTATGAGAGCAAATCCCATGCGGGATTATGGATTGAGCGTAACGCCAATCTGTTAAGTTGGATTGTCATCGGCATTGTATTGGTTATTTTCGGCTGCATTGCCTTGAACCAGTATGTGTTTGCACCTAAGGCTTTAGAGGCAGAGAATGAGAATGCTAAGTGCGAAGCTTATTTCGCGGCAGGTGATTTTGAGAAAGCACTTCATGGTGATGAGGCTGAGTGCATTGGCTTTGAGCAAGTGGCTAATAGTTACAAACACTATCAACCGGGGCGCCTGGCTGCTCTTTATGCTGGTATCTGCTATTATGAGCTGGAAGATTATGCGTCCGCTGCCGAGTATCTCAAGCGTTTCAAAGCAAAAGACCTTAATATCGCACCCGCTGCAGCACAGATGTTAGGAGACACTTATGTGGAATTAGAGGACTATGGTAAGGCGCTGAAGGCTTATCGTGCTGCTGCCGAGACGGGCAATGAATTGATTGCTCCGATGAGTCTTAAAAAAGCAGGTCTCATCTATCTTAAAGAGGATAATAAGGCCGCGGCTAAGGCTGTCTTCTCTGCTATCAAGCATAACTATCCGAATTCTGTTGAAGCACAGGATATTGATAAATATATCTCTTTGGCTGAATAATGACGGTCGATTTATCTCAATTCGATAGAGCGCAACTGCCTTCTGCGGAACAGGTAGCACCTATGCATATCGGTATCGCTGTGGCCGATTGGAATAGCGATATCACACATGCCTTGTTGGACGGCGCTGTGAAAACTTTGCAGGAGTTGGGGGTTAAAGAGGAGAATATCCATGTCGTGCACGTTCCCGGTACGGTCGAACTGACCTATGCTGCGGCGAAGATGATGGATGCCGACTACGACTTTAGTTATCGCTTCAACGCTATTATCGTCATTGGTTGTGTTATACAAGGGGAAACTCCTCATTTCGATTACGTATGTCAGTCGGTGACCAATGGCGTGGCGTTGCTCAATAGCCGTGGACGGATTCCGGTAATCTTCTCGGTTTTGACCACGCTCAATAAACAGCAGGCATTAGACAGAGCCGGCGGCAAATTAGGCAATAAAGGCGTGGAAGGTGCTGTCACAGCACTCAGAATGAGTACTATCGAGGCGTAATATGAAGGTCTTTAAGTTTGGCGGTGCAAGTGTCAAAGATGCTCGAGGCGTCCGTAATATCGCTTCGCTTATCCTTGCTGAGGAAAGCGATCTATTGGTCGTTATTTCTGCGATAGGAAAGACTACCAATGCGCTGGAGGTCGTCGCCGAAACGCACCACCGGATGATGGAAGATCTCGCCTTAGATGATTACGATAAAATATACGACGCCTTTGTCAGCCAGGGGGAGCTGAACTCCACGCGGATTATAAGCGAGTATCTGAATCGCAACGGCGTGCACAATACATGGCTTGATGCACGACGGATAATGATAACGGATAATACACACAGAGCGGCTAATGTCCGTTTTGAGGAAACTCAAAAACGCTTGAAAGACGCCATCAAAACCCGTCCCTCGCGCGTTTATATAATACAAGGCTATATTGGAGCAACGGAGGAGGGTGAGGTGACGACCTTGGGCAGAGAAGGTTCTGACTACTCAGCGGCTGTCTTTGGTGCTGCAGTCCTCGCCGACTCTGTGACGCTTTGGAAAGATGTACCCGGCGTGCTGACCGCTGACCCGAGAAAGGATGAGACGGCTACACTTATTCCCGAAATGACGTATGAGGAAGCCATCCGGCTGACCGAAAGTGGGGCGCAAATCATTCATCCAAAAACGATTAAACCCTTGGCTGAAAGGCATATACCATTATATGTCAAATCGTTTGATAACCCTAAAGCGGACGGCACGGTTATACGATAACTATTAAAATGGTAGATGGAAAACACATTGCAAGCATATTTTACAGCCGCCTATTGGAGAGAGCTGTTCCAAGATTTTTGGCATGCGTTAAAGACCAAGCGCTTTTACTATGAGTTAGTAATGATGACCGTTGGTATGCTTTTAGGAGCTGCCGCAGTGTATTACTTCTTAATGCCAAGCCATCTTATCGTGGGCACCATCTCCGGCTTGTCGATAGTTATCAACACCCTCATAGGTGGAAATGCCGACACTTTCTCTTACTTGGTGATGGGGATAAATGCCTTTTTGTTGCTGTTAGCGTTCTTGTTGATAGGGAATGAGTTTGGGGCTAAAACGATTTATACCGCTATGATTTTGGGACCTTTGACCCAATTATGGGATCGTGTCTATCCTTACACTCATTTTACCCATCGGGTGATTGATAACCCCGATCTCTTGGCACAACTGCAAGCCGGACACGCCGTCACGGATAGCTTTGGCAATAGTTATCTACTCAGTAGGGCGGGAGAGGTCTTAGAACCGGTTAAGTCTTCCGTTATGGCGATGGGGCTGCAGCAAGGCGATGTGTGGTTTGATCTCATCTGTTTTGTATTGTTGTTATCGGCATGTCAGGCTTTTGAGTTCCGCATCAATGCTTCGACCGGAGGATTAGATATTTTGGCCAAAATCATCAACAAATACCTCCATTTCGATATCGGAACATCTGTGGCGATAGGCGGTGGTATAATCTGCTGTACTGCATTTGCCATCAACGACTTTAGGCTTGTTGTCATTGGACTGATAGGAACATGGATAAATGGTATGGTAGTCGATTATTTTACCGCCGCGTTCAGTAAACGCAAAAGAGTCTGCATTATTTCCGAGGAGCATGAACGAATAAGACGTTACATCGTGGATGACTTGGTGCGCGGTTGCTCGCTCTATAACGTAATGGGGGGGTACTCGGGCAAGGAGAATATCGAGATCCAAACCTTGCTGACCCAAGATGAATTTGCGTCACTGATGGCGTTTATGCGCAGCAATGATATAAAAGCATTTACTACAGCCGGCAATGTCAGCGAAGTATATGGCTTGTGGTTTAAGCATAAGAAACGGAACGGTAAAGTGGAGATAGATAACTCCGAAGATGAAGAAATAAAATTGCCAAACTTGAAAGAGGTTCGGGCAAAACGAATACAAAAGAAATTAAAGAAATAAATATAGATTTATGAAACCAACATTATTTGTATTAGCAGCCGGAATGGGGAGCCGCTATGGAGGTCTGAAACAGATTGATGGACTTGGTCCTAACGGAGAAGCCATCTTGGATTACTCGGTCTATGACGCATTGCGTGCAGGATTCGGGAAAATTGTTTTCGTTATTCGTAAGGACTTTGAACAAGCTTTTCGCGATGTAGTGCTCAAAAAGTATGAGGGCAAGGTAGAAACGGAGATTTGTTTCCAATCTGTGGACAAAGTACCTGACGGTTGTACCTATAATCCCGAACGTCAAAAACCATGGGGAACTAATCATGCCGTCTTGATGGCGAAAGATATTATCAAAGAGCCTTTTGCGGTTATCAATGCCGACGACTTCTATGGGCGGGAATCTTTTGAAGTACTCTATAAGTTCCTTAACGAAGTCGAGCATGAGCAGAATCATTATGCTATGGTCGGTTATCGCGTAAGCAATACCCTTTCTGAAAATGGTTCTGTAAGTCGGGGTGTATGCGTGACGGACGAGAATGGTTACCTCACTGATGTCGTTGAACGAACGAAGATAGAGGAGGTTGGAAAAAAAGTTGTCTTTACCGAGGACGGCGTTGACACAGTCATTGACCCCAATACGCCTGTCAGCATGAATATGTGGGCATTTACGCCGGAGTATTTCGACTATAGCTTGGAAGCATTTAAAGCCTTCTTGGCGGACAAAGGTCAAGAACTTAAATCCGAATTCTATATTCCGACGCTCGTTAACCAACTCATTAAGGAGCATAAGGCAACCTGCAAGGTCTTAGATACACCGGCTAAGTGGTTTGGTGTAACATATAGTGAGGACCGTCCGCAAGTAGTGATGAAAATCAATAATTTGATTAAACAAGGAGTCTATCCTGAAAAGTTGTTTTAAGTATGAAAGCTAAGATATTAGTAACCGGCGGTTGTGGTTTTATCGGCTCGCACACCGTCGTGGAATTAATGGAGCAGGGCTATGAGGTGATTATCGTTGATAATCTTTCTAACTCTTCCATTGAAGTATTAGATGGCATTAAAGGGATCGTAGGTAAAGCACCTGAGTTCTACAATGTGGACTGCTTGGATTATGTCAGCATGGAGAAACTCTTTACTGAGCATCCGGATATACAAGGCATCATCCATTTCGCGGCATCCAAGGCTGTAGGTGAGTCCGTAGAAAAACCATTACTTTATTACCGCAATAATATTGGCTCGCTGGTTAATCTCTTAGAGCTTATGGCAGAGCACCATGTGCCCAATATCGTTTTCTCCTCTTCATGTACCGTTTATGGTCAGCCGGATGCTGAACATCTGCCTGTGGACGAAACAGCACCGGTTAAGAAAGCGCTTTCCCCCTATGGTAATACGAAACAGATTAACGAGGAGATTATTTGTGACCAAGCGCACGCTAACGAAGAGTTACGTGCTATTATCCTGCGCTACTTTAATCCCATTGGTGCACACCCCTCCGCTTTGATTGGTGAATTGCCTAATGGAGTACCGCAGAATCTATTGCCATTTGTGACGCAAACAGCTGCCGGCCTGCGAAAACAACTGAAAATCTTCGGTAACGATTATAATACACCGGATGGTACTTGTATCCGTGACTATATCTATGTGGTGGATTTGGCGAAAGCGCATGTCAAAGCCATTGAGCGTATGCTCGCTAAGGACACTAAAGACCATGTGGAAGTTTTCAATCTCGGTACCGGTAAAGGCGTTTCCGTCCTTGAGTTGGTCAACACCTTTATGGCAGTTACGGGCGTTAATATCCCCTATGAGATTGTTTCTCGCCGCGAAGGGGATATAGAACAAGTCTGGGCTAAACCTGATAAGGCCAATACAGTTTTGGGTTGGAAAGCAGATACACCCTTAAGCGAAGTCCTTGCTTCCGCTTGGAAATGGGAAAAGAAAGTCCGTCATATAAACTAAATTGCTCGCTTGGACATGATAGGACCTTTTAAGTTTAAGCCCTTTGTTATACCTAAGATTTGGGGAAAGGAAACGTGGACTTTGTCTGCGCAGGGGGAGTATGTATCAGTCGTTTCAGAAGGACCCTTGAAAGGCTCTGACTTAGGCGAACTCATTGAGGTATATATGGACGAACTGCTCGGCGGTCATGTCTTTGAGCAATACGGCAATGGCTTTCCACTACTCTTCAAGCGGATTGATGCGCAGGATGACCTATCCATTCAAGTGCACCCTAATGATGAGCAATCATTGGACGGGGTGGGCAAGAATGAAATGTGGTATGTTCTCAACTCTAAACCTGAGGCATCGGTTATCTTGGGTTTTAATCAAAAGACCTTGGGCGGTGATGTGCGTCGGCATTTGCAAGACGGTACCATCACCGATATTGTCAATCACGTGCCTGTTGCAGAAGGCGATGTCCTGCATATTCCGGCGGGCATGATTCATGCCTTGTGCAAGGGCACACATGTCTTGGAGGTACAGCAGTCCTCCGATACAACCTATCGGCTCTTTGATTATAATCGCCGCGACGCGGAGGGCAATCTACGGCAATTGCATGTTGATAAGGCGCTGGATGTCTTGAACTATAAGCGTCTGCTGCAGACTAAGGTGGATTATGAGCCACTCATGGATGATATCATCACCCTTGTTGCTGACGAACATTTTGTGACGAACCTCTTGACCTTATCACGACCTGCCAATAGAGACTCCTATGAGTTAGACTCCTTCATAGTCTATATGTGTGCCAAAGGGGCATGTGTCATTAACGGCATGCATCTTGCTGAAAACGAAACGCTCTTAGTCCCCGCCGCTATGACGGAGATAGAGATTATCCCGGAGAACGAAGTGAGTCTTTTGGAGACCTATGTTCCCTAATCAGTCGGACACTGTCAACGGAAAAATGTAAAATGCACCGCACCATATGTGCGGCACTCGTAGAAGCGCGGATGAGAACGGAAATCATTCGCGCTTCCATGTTCTAATACAAACCACCCGTCTTCTTTGAGATGCGGTAACACCATCTCCGGTATGTCTGTCAGACGATCTAAGGCGTAGGGCGGGTCCGCAAATATTAAATCGTAATAACCCGCGGTAGGCAGGAACTTAAAGACATCACCCCTCATTACCCGCAGGTTATTGATGCCTAACTGACGGCATACGGAGATGATATAGTTCTGTTGTACATGGGCAAGCTCAACGGACGTCACCGCCTTAGCTCCGCGACTCACGCACTCTATACCGATACCACCTGTACCCGCAAAGAGATCTAACACTTCCAAACCTTCAAAATCCAACCTGTTATTCAGCAGGTTGAACAAACTCTCTTTCGCGAAATCCGTAGTCGGACGAGCGGAGATATTTTTAGGGGGCGACAGACGCCGCCCCCCATATTTGCCACTTATTATGCGCATCGTTTATTCCCAGTTACCCGCGTTGTTATTTGGAGCATATACATCACCAATCTTCAAACCGGCATAGTGGTCGAGCTTTTGCTCCTTGTCGATGAGGTTTACCAACTCTTGAGCATTCTGGTCGCCCAAATAGCTTTCAAAGGGAGCACGTACCTCTATTAGCGGTACATGAATACCTTGAGAGGTCGTATAACTGTTGTTGGTCTCTACCTCAAATTTCTTACCATTGGAGTAGGGGATGTAGATAATATCCCCGATAGTCTCTTCGTTGTATTGACCTTTGTACAAGGTGGCAATCATATTCTCAAGAATGGTGTCGCGGCGGAAACCTTGCAGACCGTTCTTAATCACTTCTTTGTCATTAGCCCATACATAAGCGTATAATGCTGCATCGTCAGCAAACTCTGTGCCTTTCTTACGCGCCTCGCGAAGTGCCTTAACCTTAGCGTCATTCAGAATCTTAACGGCTTTCTTCTCCGTCAAACCCGCCTCCAACTGCTTATCTGTCAAGGAACCTTCCTTCAATACCTCCTTCTTAGGAGTGTTTCTCAGGAATAGTACCAGAGAGTCTAAATCGTTGGAGTAATAACCTTTAACGTTCTTAAACTCCGTCACACCAATGCGGATAGCCAACAAGTTCTTCGTTACCGCAACCTCGCGCTCAGCACGCGTGTTCTCGAAATGAATAGGAGTCGTTACACTCGTAATGAGGAAATAAGCCAACATTACCACAGAGATAACTAACAAAATGTTCAGAATTGTTCTTGATGTTTTCATATTTGGTATAATTTTTGATACGTATTTCTACAAATGCGCTACAAAATTACAAAAAGATTTTGATATGTGCAAATCTTTTTATACTTTTGCGTGAAATTAATCAAAAATGGAAGAAAGTAATCAGGTTTTGTACAATATCCTGACCCAACGTTTGGAGACTTTGAGGGTCTTGGACAAGGAAGGAGATTCGCCTAAGCGCCGCCATATAGCGGACGAAACGGCGTCACTTTATGCGCCATTGGCACACCGACTCGGACTTTATCAAATTAAAACCGAGATGGAGGACCTGGCGCTTAAGTTCACCGACTATGAACGCTATAAGTATATTGCTACTTCGCTAAACGCTAAGAAAACCGAGCGCGAAGCCTATATCGCTGCTTTTATCGCGCCGCTCGAACGCAAACTCAGAGAAGAAGGATTCGTCTTTACTATCAAAGGACGACCCAAATCTATTCACTCCATCAACCATAAGATGGAAGTACAACACTGCGATATAGACCGCATTTATGACCTCTTTGCCATACGCATTATTCTGGACTCTACCCCCGAAAAAGAGAAGCAGGATTGCTGGCAGGTGTACTCCATCATCACCGATATTTTCCCGCCAAACCCTAAGCGCCTACGCGACTGGCTCTCGTCGCCAAAAGCCAATGGCTATGAGTCGCTCCATACTACTGTTTTAGGTCCTGATAATAGGTGGGTAGAGGTGCAGATCAGGTCACGACGGATGGATGAAGTGGCGGAGAAAGGTATTGCTGCTCACTGGTCGTACAAAGGCGTTAATCAGCGCCTAACGCGTATTACGCCTACATCAGTTTATGCTTTTACGCCGACAGGGGACTTACGAAGACTTCCGGCTAACGCTACGGTCTTGGACTTCGCTTATTCTATACATTCCGAGGTCGGAGCGCACTGTGTCGGAGGACGCATACATGGGCAGTTTGTGCCTATCAGGCATCAGATAACCAATGGAGACCAAGTTGAGATTGTTACTTCGCCCACGCAGAAACCTAATCGCGATTGGCTCACCTTCGTGACCTCTGCCAAAGCCAAGAATAAGATTAAACTGCAGCTCCATAAAATGGAAGCACCGCCTGACTTGGAGTACAAGCCCGAGCAGAAGAACCAGGAGGAGACACCTGCTCCCAAACATGCTGCTCCGCACCGGAACGGCACCTTCGTCCCGCAGGCGGAACCGCTCAGCTTGAAGGTTGACTTGAATCTCAAGAATATTGACTTGCACATCGCTCCTTGCTGCAACCCGAAGGCGGGAGACCCGATCTTTGGCTTTATCTCCGTCACAAAGGGCATTCGCATACATCGACTCGATTGTCCTAATGCTATGGCGATGCGCACGCGCTTTCCTTACCGCGTTTTACCGGCACAGTGGACATCAAAGGAAGAGAATTGACCAGTTGGTCAATTCTCTATGATGACCCTCGCGGAAGGTACATTAAGTCGGACTCTTAACCATGCTTCTACAGTAGAGATGTCTGTCGCTGACAGGCGTCTCTTCTTTTCGTTATGAATGAGGCAGATGACCTGCTTGTCCGCCGTCAGGGCTAAAGTGACATGGTTGATATCCGGATATTGGGTATGGAGCTCCGAAGCGATATCTTCGTTGAGGATAGTGTAGGAGTTAAGGAGTTTTTGCAGACTGTCGCGCTCTGCTGTCAACGTGGCTATTTGCTGGTTCTTAAGCGCAATCTTTTCGTCATTAGAGCGGAATATATCGCGCACCAACTCATTTTGGTCCAACTGTACGGGCGCAGCATATGCTGCATCTAAGTGGAAAACTAACTGGCGAGACTTCAAATCGTATTCTTCCGCCGCGGCATATAATCTGCGGTAGTCAGCCGAGTCAGGCTCTTCACCGGCGATAAAGAGCTCTACCGTGGCAGGCTCTGCGTCGTCGTGAATCTTATAGTCATAAATGTATGAGCGGTTGAAATTCTTATTGGCGCGCACAAAATTATTGACTGACCGATTGAAGTTATTCTCGTTGATAACCGAAATAGCGGATAATATTGACGGCACAATAATGGCGATTATCAGTATGCCGAATATCCACTTACGAAACCGATTGACCTTGGCATCTGCCGAGACGACCATCTCATACCCGAAATACTTGCTGCCTAAAAAGGTTGCTAAGGTAATAAAGGTGAAGTTGATGAAGAATAGATACAATGCCCCGAAGAAATATGTCCCCTGTAGGGTTGCAAGGCCGTAACCGACTGTACATAACGGCGGCATCAATGCTGTAGCGATAGCGACACCTGATAGCACCGTACCTCTGTTCTTCCGGCTCGTCTCTACGATACCGGCTAAACCGCCGAAAAAGGCTATTAGCACGTCATATATCGTCGGTCTTGTTCGCGCCAGTAACTCTGTCGGATATTCCATCGCTAACGGAGATACAATGAAATATAGCGTCGCAGACAAGATGGAGATACCTACCATCACAGCGAGGTTCTTTAACGCGCGCCAGAGCAACACGGTGTCATTGGTACCTAATGCCAAACCGAACCCCATGATAGGACCCATCAACGGGCTGATTAACATGGCACCTATCACTACAGGGATAGAGTTTACATTAAGCCCCACAGAGGCTATCATTATCGCGCAAAAGAGAATCGCTATATTCGGACCGCGAAAGGCTACCGCATCCCTGATACTCTCGCTCGCACTGACGACATCAATATGGTCCGATATGTCGATTAACTCTAAAAACTTACGCCAATATGTACTAAACTTCGTCTGCTTCATGGTGAGTATCTAATTTCTTATCAATATTTACCTTTCACATTTCCAACTATATCATATTGTATGTTGTCCCGAATAATGACGATATGCCCGTTGACCATCTTCTTCTCGGCGATAGGCTTGCCAATTTTGATACCCTCAAGCGCGGTTTCTTCTTCTCCATCTCCTTCTCCATCTCCTTCTCCATCATCTTCTCGGATTGTGGAAGTCGTGATGGTGACCGGACCGGTTACGCGGCTGATGGTCAGCCTGCCTGTTTCGGGATCGTAGGTGTATGTCGCACCGCTTACGGTGACGGTCTCGGGGTGTGCTCCGTTACTGCCTACATAAGCGATAAAGCCGGCAGAAGTAGTCAGTGTGTAGGCAGGAACAATAGTGTCGTAGGAAGCGTTGGTAACATTATAAAGCGTCGCGCCGCTCTGACCCCGGAAGAGTAGGGGCACTAATTCCGGAAAATCGATAAAGGGATTGCGATTGCCTTGGTAGTTCTCTGCACCGTCATTGCGCACCATTTCCGTCAGCGACGGAGGATCTTGCATATGCCATTTGAGGATAATAGCTAAAGACTCAAAGACGCCAGAGGAACCCAGTTTGTCCAGCAGTTGGGCATTGCTGTTGTAGAGACTATTCTGGTGCTCACCCATCTTGCCATACACTATATAGTCATATAGAATAACCCGTGCGGCATCACCACGGTAGGAGCCGAGGTTAGAGGTCTTGTACGCAGGATTATTGATAGTAACTTCGTTGGGGTCGTAATAGTTACTGCCTTCGCCATAAGCCGTATTGCCGCGCTCACTATTGACTGCGGTGCTTGCCGGTCGTACCGACTGCATATCGTGTCCCATAGGGATGCTCTTGTTAGCGCCCTTCGATTGCGGCCATGTGTGCTCCCTGTTCCAAGTACTTCCACCGTCCCATGTGCCGTCCATGCTTCTGCCGTCGTAATAACCGATGATGTTTCCGGCAGTATTAAGGTCTCTGTCCACACCGACATACGCACTGCGTAGCGAGTTGTAACTATAGCTTGAAGATGCCAATCGACACGTATTGCCCATTAGGGTATTGAGCAGCCCGAAAAGGTCTGCACCTTCATAAGCGCGTAAAGACTCAGGAGCGTAAGTACCTGTGTAGTAGGCGTCTTGTGCCTGTTGATAGGTTGTGTAAGCGGCTTTTCCTTCATCGGACGCCATGTGAGCCTGCATATCAATTGCAAGCAGCAGTAATAATAGTTTAAACATGGTATAGTAATTTATTTATCAACTTACTTACATAATGTCTCTTTGGGAACCGGATCCCAGGTAATCTGTATGCCGAGCCGCCGGAATATACGTTGATCCACCTCTCCGAGCATCACGGTTGAATGAGCCTGGCAGCCCCGTAACCGTGTGAGTTGTTGCAGCGCTTGGCGGCAGTGCTCATCCGACTCGGACAGTACCGAAAGTGCCACTAATACTTCGTCCGAGTGGAGTCGCGGATTCTTAGCCCCCAAATAGTGTACTTTCATCTGCTGAATGGGGGTGATAAGGCTTTTATCCACCATGCGCACGGAATGGTCTATGCCTGCTAAGTATTTGGTTGCGTTGACTAAAAGAGCAGCCGAGCACCCCAATAAGTCTCCCGAATGCGCCGTGATGATCGTTCCGTCCGGTAACTCAATTGCCGTTGCACTAATCGCTAAATGGGCGGTATGGGCTGTAGGGTGGGCTTTCTCATAGGCCAACCGTTCCCGCGCAGCGGCAACCACATTCCGGTAGGACGACGATATATGCAACTCCGCCATGAGCATGCGTATCTTTGTCACCTCTGTCTCAGGAGCTAACCCCAAGGCAACGCGGTTCAGCGATGCAAAATACCGGCGGATAATCTCCTGTTTGGCAGCCTCTCGGCAGACTTCGTCATCCTCAATGCAGAACCCCACCATATTGACTCCCATATCGGTCGGTGAATGGTAGGGGGACTGACCATATATGCCGTCAAACAGGGCTTGGAGTACCGGAAATATCTCTATATCACGGTTGTAGTTGATAGCGACTTTACCATATGTCTCCAAGTGGAAGGGGTCTATCATGTTCACGTCATTCAAGTCCGCTGTTGCTGCTTCGTAGGCAAGATTGACCGGATGGCGCAGCGGTAAAGACCAGACCGGAAAGGTCTCAAACTTTGCGTAACCTGCGTTCGTACCATGTCTCTGCTCGTGATAGAGTTGGGAAAGACAAACAGCCATCTTACCCGACCCCGGACCCGGAGCTGTCACAACTACCAATGGTCGTGTAGTCGGCACAAAATCATTACGTCCGAAACCTTCCTCGGAGTCTATTAACGACACATTATGAGGATATCCGTCTATGGTGTAATGGATATAGGTCGGAATTTGCATCCTTTGAAGGCGTTGACGGTATAAGTCCGATGACGGTTGCTGCGCGTAATGGGTTATCACTCCCCCCGATACATAGAACCCCCGAGCCATAAACTCATCCCGTAGCCGCAGAACATCCTCGTTATAAGCAATCCCAAGGTCTTGACGAATCTTATTACGCTCAATATCTAAGGCGCTGATAACTATCAATATCTCCATGCTGTCGCGTAACTCCGAGAGCATTTGCAACTTACTATCGGGTTCAAAACCCGGTAATACACGGCTTGCATGATGATCATCGAAGAGCTTGCCGCCCAACTCCAAATAGAGTTTGTTGCCAAATTGAGCGATACGCTCGCGGATATGTTCCGACTGAACGCGGATATACTTTTCGTTATCAAAACCTTTCTTCATAACATTCAATTATTGCGCAAAATTAGGTATTTATTTTGACATGTGCAAATTTTTTTGTATTTTTGTTCAACTTTCAGCTTAACAGTTTAACTCTTAATATCAGCCCCCGGTCTCTAGAAGTAATGTTTAATAATGCTATAATGAGCCCTTGTAAAAACTGATAATCTATCAGTCTATGATGTTGTTTTTTTAAGATTATGTTTCAAAGAATTATGAAAAAGCAAATTTGGCTTGTCTATATGAGTCTAAAGTAGTAATTTTGCAGTGTATTTAATAGGGTTATTAAAGTCATGTATCAGTTAGGAATAGATATTGGGAGTACGACCATAAAGATGGCACTTTTATGCACAATGTACGAAGGAAGTACAAAAGTCCTGGCAACGGCATATGAGCGGCATAATGCGGCACCGGCGGAGGTGGGGAGGAAGATGATGGAGAAGATGCTTGCATCAGTAGAAAGTCAAAAGTCGAAAGACCGTCCTTCGGGCTCAAAGCTCAAAGGAGAGGAGAAAATCAGTGTGGCGATTACCGGTTCAAAGCCGCGCAACACTTGCTGCCGGAGGTCTCTTTTGTGCTGGACATCGGCGGACAGGACATGAAAGCCATCTTTGTGGAGAACGGCTCAATCCGCCGTATAGAGATCAACGAGGCTTGTTCGTCCGGTTGTGGCAGTTTTATCATGACCTTTGCCAAACAATTAGGATATGAGGTGGGTGAGTTTGCCAAGATGGCGACCCTCGCGCAGCACCCTTATGACCTCGGCACGCGGTGCACGGTGTTTATGAACAGCAAGGTCAAACAGGCAATGCGCGAGGGTGCGCAGATAGACGATATTGCCGCAGGGTTCAGTTACTCGGTCATCAAGAACTGTCTGTACAAAGTGCTGAAACTGCACTCGATAGATGAATTGGGCAAACATATCATGGTGCAAGGCGGTACGTTCCGAAACCACTCGGTGGTGCGCGCACTGGAGTTGCTGACAGGCAAGAATGTGCAATTCAGCCCGATACCCGAACTGATGGGGGCGTACGGCTGTGCCTTATATGCACGACGTTGTACGATTAGTTTTGAATGATACAATTTGTAACCTACTAATCACCTACTAATAACATACTAACAACCTACTAATAATTGACTAATCTCGTATTACAATATGCAAATACTATAAACAAGTAAATGTTAATAATTTCGTGTTGATTAGCCTAACGGCTGTTGATTATGTGGTTGTTGATTAGGCTAACGGCTGTTGATTACGTGGTAGCCAACAGAGCGGAGCCGTAACCAACAAGAAGTTGCAAGCAGAATGGAGTCATAATTATATATACTATAATCTTACTACAATGCAATTAAACGAATTGATAGAAGCGAACCATTTCGAGGAACGGGAAGAAGTGTGCCCAGGCTGTGCGAACAAATGTCAGGTACATTGCTATACCTTCGCAAACTGCAAGACCTACTTTTCGGGCATCATGTTTTACATGCAGTTTGACGCGTTGGTCAAGCGTGAGCAGCAAGCCGGACGGCTGGCGAAAGTGGAACCGTTCGATATAATGATGTCCATCGCCTCGATGACGGTGTTCACCTTTCTCGCCCTGCCGCTCTATCAAGACCTTCTCTCGCGAACGGACGAACAAGTGCTTGAGTTTATAGCTCACCGCAAACAGGAGATAACACGCTTAGTCCTGAATGGGCTGAGACCATAGCTCAATATATCCTTAGTTATAAATACTCGGTTATCAAGATATCGTCTATACGCAAAAAAGAAGAGCCCGCAGAATCTGCGGGCTCTTTCATTTTCAACTTTATCCCAGTTTCCCGGAAATTCAACATGCTAATTAGAAGAGGTAGGCAATACCGAGGGAGATACCTCCGTAGAGTCCCATCATATTGAAACCTACATTACCGTTATTATTGTTGCCGACACCGATGCTGGGTCTCCAGTCAACCGATAACTTCATCGGGAACCAGAAATCATACTCAATACCTATATGTCCTGCTACACCGGCATACCACCAGCTGCTATAGTTAGCGTTACCGAAGTTGAAACCGCCGGAACCACCGACACCCATATACCAGTGCCACTCACCTTTTTCGTTCCAAGGTACAGGAGCATTGAAAGGATCAATCCAGTCATAGGTAACATGTCCGCCGACACCGAAACCGCAGTTGATAGGGAAGATTACATTTGCGGCAACATCAAGCATATTGCTGGAACCGAAACCATGTTGATAGGAAATAGAGGACCAAGGTCCAAGGTTTAAACCGATAGCACGCGGTTGTGCTACTGCAAGCGTAACGCTTGCGATTGCCATCACGGCAAGTACAACTAATTTTTTCATACCTTATTTTTAATTAAGTTAACTATGTTTAGAATAACATTTTTTATTCTACAGCGCAAAAGTACGATTAATTTTTGAAATATCCAAATTTTTTTGTGTTTTTAGTCCACTTTGATGTCCTTATTCACATTCTTGCTACCCCAAACGGCATAGCATAGTATATAGGCTACGCAAACTAACGGAACGAGGTAACTGAGCATATAGCCTGCATGATTGGCAATGGCGCTTTGTACCATAGGAACAAGTCCTCCGCCGACAACCATCATCATGAAAATACCGGATGCTTTGGCAGTATATTTACCGAGGCCCTCTGTTGCCATATTGAAGATACAACCCCACATAACAGAAGTGCACAAGCCGGTTAGTACGATAAAGATGGTCGCAATAGGCATCTCAACCATGTCAAACGCCCAGTTGGCAGGCAAAAGAATTTTGCTTGAGTCTCCGAGAACCATTGCGAGCAAGAGGAGCGCGATGGCTAATCCTGCGACGCAACTAACCATAGTTTTGGAACTGATTTTAGCGCCTGCAAATGAACCGATGGTACGTCCCACGAGCATCAGCAGCCAGTAGAAGCCCGCAATAAATGAGGCGGCAGAGAAATCCAGACCGGCAAAATTCCCGCTCTCACCGGTTACTTTGAGGTACGAAATAAGCGTTGCGGGAATGCCTACTTCCACACCGACATAGACGAAAATAGCGATGACGCCGAGCGTGAGATGACGGAATGCCCACGGTGAGCGCTCATAGACGGTTTCGTTATTGGTACGCCCCGGTTCAACGATAGGCGTAATGAGCAGAATGACAAAGATTAGTGCAAAGACTGCCATCGCCATGTATAACAGGACATTGACGTCGGCGATAACCGTTTGCTCGAGGTCAACACCGGCCCCTAAGATAGAACCGACGAGCATCGGCGTGAGTGTGCCGGAAAGACTGTTAATTGTGCCACCGGTGAGGTTGAGTTGGTTACCCTTATTACCACCTCCGCCAAGCAGGTTAAGCATCGGGTTAACAACCGTATTGAGCATGCACACGCAGATACCGGAAATAAAGGCGCCTAATATATAAATCCAGAACATGCCGATAGAGGCTTGCCCCACGCCGGAGAGGTATTGAACAAAAACGCCTACCAATCCGCACAGTACGGCGGCTAAGGCGGTTTTCTTGTAGCCGTATTTAGCCAGGATATTACCGGCAGGGATACCCATGATGAGATAAGCTAAGAAATTGGCTAAGTTGCCCAACATACCCATCGTTTCCTCTTGGTCTTCAGGAAACCATTCTCCCCAGATTTTGCCGACCGGAGCGGCGAGGTTGGTGACAAAGGAAATCATCGCGTAGAGAAACATGCAAGCGATGATGGTAATTGTTGTTAACGAGGCATTAGATTTTTGTGTAGTCATAATTTTATCATTTAATTGATTATTTAATTGGTTATTGTTCTAAGAATCGGATAATCCGCCGATGCAGGTGCTCATAGTTGGCGGGTTTACGCATGGAGTGGTTGTCGTCGATATAGAGTTGGACATCAAACTGCTTGCCCGCTTGAATCAGGGCGTCCATTAGGATTAATGTGTTTTGGAAGTGGACATTATCGTCTCCCGTACCGTGAATAAGCAGCAAGTTTCCCGTCAAATCGGCGGCATGGGAAATCAAATCCGCTTGGTTATAGCCAAACTCGTTGACTTGAGGCCTGCGCATGAAACGCTCGGTATATCCTGAGTCATATAATTTCCAATCCGTGACCGGTGCAATGGCAATACCCTTGGTGATGATAGGGTGTTGCGGATCCTGCATCTCGAGGGTACGTATAGTCTGATACCCGCCGTAACTCCAGCCAATCATGCTGATGTTGGATGTATCAACGCACGGGAGCGAAGATACGTATTTCGCTACGGATAAATGGTCTTCGCCCTCCTTGCTGCCGAGATTCATATACGTGGCGTTGCGCCAGGCTCTACCGCGGCAATCAGTGCCTCGCGGGTCGGCATTGACTACGATATAGCCGATGGAAGCGAGGTAATGGGCAAAGCGATGACGCCATCTGTTGAGAACTGTTTGGGAACCCGGTCCGGAATACTGGAAGAGGACCACGGGGTTCTTGTCTTTGAGCGTTTTAGGCATAATCATCCATGCCTCCAGCGTATCGCCGCGTTCGGTAGGAATACGGCAGAATTGCTTGGTGGGGAGCTCGGAGTTTTCCCATGCTTGTTGGACGTCAGAATTATCTAAGATGGTAAGGATAGGAGTCAATGTGGTGCCTTTGACAGCATTAAGTGTGTAGATAGGTGCTTGTGTGTCGGATTGGAAGGACGTAATACAATGCTTCATGTCCTCAGCGAAATGGAGGGTGTGAAAACCGGCTTCATGGCTAAGGGGGGTTATTTTGGCATCTTTGATGGAAACGGCATAGAGTTGCCTTTCGGAAGGATAGGGTGCGGCTTGGTAATACACCATACCGTTTTGTTCATTGAAGCCATAAACGGCGGTTACATCTATGCCGGCGGGGGTGAGGGCCTTGACTCTTCCGCCATCTTTACGAAGCAGAAAGAGTTGACGCCAACCGTCTGCTTCTGAGAGGGCAATGATTCGTCCGTCGCTAAGCCACTGCCAGGCATTGAAGAGGGAGTAATCTATGTAACAGGTGTTGCTTGATTCGGTGTAAAGAAGTTTACCAACGGTAGAGGACGGATTGGCGGTCCAGATTTCCATTTTGTTTTGGTCTCGATTGATTTTCTCGACCACAAGTTCATAGGTTTTAGGGGCTTTGGCATCTTTAGCGGGCAATTCACGCCAAGCCAGTGACGGAATATACCAGCCATCGGTATCGCCGATTTGAATTTTGCGAATACTCTTGGTGAAGATATCATAGATATAGACAGACGCCTGCGCATTCTCGCAACCGGCTTTAGGGTAGCGGATAGAATGTGATACAGGGTAAAGAGGCTGATTGGCTTGGGGCAAGTATGTTTGCCATTCAAACGCGGGTACCTCCGTCTCATCCAGCCGAACAAAGGCAAGGAGCTTGCTATCAGGAGAAAACCAAAATAGTTTAGTTTGTCCGAACTCCTCTTCGTAGAGCCAATCGGAAAGACCGGAGAAGACATCTTTGCCGTCAAGATACTCATGCGTAATGGGGATGAGGGTGTGATAATCCGCCTTATATATATATAGGTCTTGACCTTTGCCAAAAACGATGTACCGCCTATCGGGTGAGAAGGTGACTTCCCGTAGACTGTCTCCAAGGGGCAGGGTGTTTTCCTTCATTTTGTCGAAAAGGGTGTAGTCGGCAAAATAGGAGTGCCTAAATTGGCGGCGGACATTGTTCTCGCGGAGTTCATAGCGATTGGCAGTCGTCCAGATGGTATTCTCCGTGGAGGCTGGTACTGTAGTGGTCGCTAAGATAGAGTCCATTTCCTTGTTGGAAAGTGTCTTGGGCTCGTATTTCTTATCTATCAAAAGGTCGGTCAGTACATCGGCGGATAGACCGGTCGGGAGTATAATAAGTAAAATCAGTAGAGCGTATTTTTGCATAAATATAGCTGTTTTTATTGAACAAAGGGATTTGCTTGCCTCTCGTGCGCAATGGTAGTCGTAGGGCCATGTCCGGGATAAACAAGCGTATCCGGCGGTAAGGTAAGCAGTTGACGGACGGATTGGACTAACTCGTCCCAATTGCCGCCTTCTAAATCGGTGCGGCCAACGGATTCCCGAAATAGGGTATCGCCGGCAAATAGGGTTTGCTCTTGCTCAAAATAGAAACAGAGCGCATCTTCCTTGTGTCCGGGCGTTTTGATAATGCGATAAGGTACTTCCGACATGGTCGGTGGACCGGATTGTGCAGAAATAACAACTGCTTCAGGAAATTGTTCACGCACAAAATCCAAGCCGCAAATATGGTCAATATGCGAGTGGGTAATCAATATTTGTCGCGGGGTGATGGCATGTGTTTGAAGATAGGTTAGAAACGTCGTTTGTTCCGTCTCGGAATACATCCCGGGGTCAACGATATACGGTCCACCGGTTACCTCGGTGAGGAGGTAGGTACACTCTTGGTACGGATTGAATATGAAACGTATGACATTCATCCTCCTAAAACTAATACTGCTGATTCAGCCTGCAAAAGTAAGCATTTTTTTGTAATTATGCAAAAAAAAAAATGTTTTGCCGCAATTTTAATAGTTTAACAGCTTAATAGTTTAACAATTTAACGGCTTACCATTCACTAAAAAGTGCTTTATCAGTAGGCTATATCTGCTAAATTGTGCGTTTATTGTCCGTTTATTGTGCGTTTATTGTGCGGTGCTATTCCGGTACCGACAGGGAGGATGTCGGAAGGTTGAGCAGTTGCCGGGATACCAGGAGACCGGGATACCGTGAGACAGGATGATCACGCCCCGGGGCAAGTGCCGTTATAAGGCGTTTTTCCGGGATTACGGGTGCCTAAGTCGCCATTTTAAGGAAAAAATGCAAATAAATTTGTTTTATTGAAAAAAAATAAGTACCTTTGCAGGCGAAATCAGAGTGAGTCGGTCTATCGCTTATCAGGAGTGTTGCTTAGCAGCGCTCCGGTAAGAGGAAAGTCCGAGCAATATAGAGCGTCGCAGCGGTTAACGGCCGTCGGGGGGTGACCTTTGGTCCCTGCTACAGAGACGAGTCCGATGTTTACCAAGATACGGTGTCACTAAGTCACAGCTATAAGGTAATCGTCGGGGTGAAACGAGCACACTGCGTATTGCAATTCCATGTAAACCCGTGTTTGAGCGTTGCTCGCGCGAGCGGGAGGGTAGGAAGCGTGAGAGGCGTTTAGTAATAGGCGTCCAAGATTAATGATAGACTAAAACAGAACTCGGCTTACGGACTCACTCTTTTTTTATAGCATCTAATAAATAGTCGAAAGTCGAAAGCAGAAAGTCGAAAGCCGGCGTGACGCCGGTGTCGGCGGCTGTGCAGCCTGCAGTGGCTGCAGTCCCGGCGGCTGTGCAGCAAATAGCCGAAAGTCAAAACTATACGCAATATGAATCTTAAAGAACTAACCAGCACACTTTACACAGAAGGTGTGGAAAAAGGAAAGAAAGAGGCAGCAGACATCCTTAGTCGAGCTGAGGCGCAGGCTGCCGCTATTGTAGCCAAAGCCAATGAAGAGGCAGCGTCTATCACCGAGAAAGCCGAGGCGAAAGCCCGGGAGTTGGACATGAACACACGTTCTGAACTCAAAATGTACGCTGCGCAAGCCGTGCAGGCGCTTAAGACGGAAATTACTGATTTAATCAATGGCGAAATCGTTCATGAGAACATCAAAGCAGCTACGGCTGATCCGGCATTCATGCAGGGCGTAATCGCCAACTTGGCTGCTGAAATGGCGAAAGACGGCGATGTCGTTATCCGTGCCAAAGATGCGGAGGCGCTTAAGCAATTCTACGCAGCGAACGCGAAAGCGCAATTGGATAAGGGCGTTAAGATTGAAGAAGTGAAGGGAATAAAAACTGACTTTACGATTCAACCTGCTAAGGGAGGCTATAAATTGGCATTCGGGGATGCCGAATTAGAGGCTTACTTTAAGGAATTTTTACGTGAGGATTTAATTAAACTGCTGTTTGAGTAGTCGAAAGCCGGCGTGACGCCGGTGTCGGCGACGCTGCGGAACAAATAGTCGAAAGTTATGTATGAATATTTATTAGCCGGTCTGCCGGAACTTCGTGCGTCGGAAAAAGCTCCCATTACTATGGATGAGCTTCGAGAAGCGTTCGAAGTGACCTTATCCGATAAGGACAAGGAGCAGTTCCGCTTGCTGGACCATCATGCTACGTATGGTACACATCCTTTTATCAGAGAATGGTACCGGTTTGAGCGTGAACTCAACAACATGTTGGTGATTGAAATCTGCAAGAAACATGGTCTCAACGTCCGTACACATTTATTGGGCGAGGAGCCTGATGATATAGACCAGGATGTGCGCAATGTCAGTAAAATGGAAGACCTCTACGAACGGGAGCGGGCTATAGATAACCTGCGCTTTGCCTGGCTGGAAGAGACCACTAAATTGAAGAATTTTGCTTTCGAAAATGTGGTTGCCTATTACTTGGAGCTTCAGATGCTCTGCCGCTGGGAGAAACTGACGACAGAGATAGGCGAGAAAGTCTTCCGTGAGATTGTGAAGGATATGAAAAAAGGAATAAAATTAGATACGATATGACAACAGGAAAAGTAAAAGGTATCATCGCGAACCTCGTGACGGTTATTGTCGATGGACCTGTCTCCCAAAACGAAATCTGCTATATCAGCGTCGGCGAAACAAAACTGATGGCGGAGGTGATAAAAGTAGGCGGCGAGAACGTCTATGTTCAGGTGTTTGAGTCCACCCGTGGCCTGAAAGTAGGCAATCTCGTGGAATTTACCGGTCACATGTTAGAGGTGACTCTCGGTCCCGGTCTTCTGAGTCGTAATTACGACGGTTTGCAAAATGACCTCGATAAATTGACGGGTGTGTTCTTGAAACGCGGTGAGTATAACTTCCCGTTGGATAAAGAGAAAAAATGGTCGTTCGAGCCAATCGCCCAAGTCGGCGATGAAGTGGAAGCCGGAGCTTGGCTCGGTCAAGTGGATGAGAATCACCAACCGCATAAGATTATGGTTCCCTTTACCTTTGAGGGCAAGTACAAGGTAAAGACTATCGCGAAGGCGGGAGACTATACCATTGAAGAAACAATGGCAGTCCTTACCGACGCCGAAGGCAATGACCATAAGGTGACCATGATTCAGAAATGGCCGGTGAAGAAAGCTATTCTTGCCTATCGTGCTAAACCGCGGCCATTTAAACTCTTAGAGACCGGTGTGCGTACCATAGACACCGCTAACCCCATTTGTGAAGGTGGTACAGGCTTTATTCCCGGACCTTTCGGAACCGGTAAAACCGTGCTGCAACATGCTATCTCCAAGCAAGCGGAAGCGGATATCGTTATTATAGCTGCTTGCGGTGAACGTGCCAACGAGGTAGTGGAGACCTTTACGGAGTTTCCGGAGTTGGATGACCCTCATACTGGCCGCAAGTTGATGGAACGTACCATTATCATCGCTAACACCTCTAACATGCCGGTTTCAAGCCGTGAGGCTTCCGTTTATACCGCCATGACGATTGCAGAGTATTATCGGTCAATGGGATTACGTGTATTATTGATGGCTGATTCTACTTCCCGTTGGGCGCAAGCGTTGAGGGAAATGTCCAACCGTATGGAGGAGTTGCCCGGACAAGATGCGTTCCCGATGGACCTATCTGCTATCATCGGCTCGTTCTATGCACGTGCAGGATATGTATATCTGAATAATGGTGCGACAGGGTCTGTCACCTTCTTGGGAACTGTTTCTCCCGCGGGTGGTAACTTGAAAGAACCCGTGACGGAGGGCACCAAGAAAGTGGCTCGGTGCTTCTATGCCTTGGAGCAGGCTCGTGCAGACCATAAACGCTATCCCGCGGTGAACCCGATTGATTCCTATAGCAAATATATAGAATATCCGGAGTTCCAAGCCTATATGGCTAAACTCTTAGGCGAAGACTGGTTGCCGATGGTCAATGAGATGAAGACCTTCCTGCAACGAGGCAAGGAAATTCAGGAGCAAATAAACATTTTGGGCGATGACGGCGTTCCGGTAGATTATCATGAAGCGTTCTGGAAGAGCGAAGTGATTGACTATGTCGTTCTCCAACAAGATGCTTTCGATAAAGTGGATGCTGTCTGCCCCTTAGAGCGGCAGAAATACATCTTGAAGATGGTTATGGATATCTGTCACCACGACTATCAGTTTGACCTCTTCCTCGATGTGATGGAGTACTTCAAGAAGGTCATTAACCTATGTAAACAGATGTCTTATTGTGAGTTCCACAGTCCGGAGTTTGAAGACTATCAAAATAAGTTAACTGCTCTGCTCGCTGAGCGCCAAATAAAGGAGGCATAATTATGGCAAAAGCATTTCAAAAAATCTATACAGAGATTACCGCGATAACAAAAGCCACTTGCTCGCTGAAAGCGCAAGGTGTTGGTAATGATGAGTTGGCGACCGTTAACGGCAAATTAGCGCAGGTCGTTAAGATAATGGGTGACGAAGTCACGTTACAAGTTTTCCAAGGCACGGAAGGTATTCCGACCAATGCAGAGGTTGTGTTTTTAGGCAAAGCCCCGTCGCTGAAGGTGAGCGACCAGTTAGCCGGTCGTTTCTTCAATGCCTATGGCGACCCGATAGACGGCGGTCCTGCCGTTGAAGGCAAAGAAGTAGAGATAGGCGGCCCGTCTGTAAACCCCGTTAGGCGTAAACAACCCTCCGAGTTAATCGCTACAGGTATAGCCGGTATTGACTTGAATAACACATTGGTTTCCGGTCAGAAGATACCTTTCTTTGCAGATCCGGACCAACCCTATAACCAAGTGATGGCCAATGTGGCATTACGCGCTAAAGTAGATAAGATTATCTTAGGCGGGATGGGCCTGACCAATGATGATTACCTATACTTTAAGAACGTGTTTGCCAATGCCGGTGTGTTAGACCGTATAGTATCGTTTGTGAATACTACGGAAAACCCTGCCGTAGAGCGTTTGTTGATTCCGGATATGGCGTTAACGGCAGCGGAGTATTTTGCAGTTGAGAAACACGAGAAAGTGCTTGTGCTCTTGACTGATATGACACTATATGCTGATGCCTTGGCGATTGTAAGTAACCGTATGGACCAAATTCCGTCTAAGGACTCTATGCCCGGCTCCCTTTATTCCGATTTGGCTAAGATTTACGAAAAGGCGGTACAGTTCCCCGAGGAAGCCGGCGGCGGCTCCATCACCATTATTGCGGTGACGACGCTCTCCGGTGGTGATATCACGCATGCTATTCCGGATAACACCGGTTATATCACCGAGGGACAATTATATCTCCGTCGTGATTCCGATATCGGTAAGGTTATTGTTGACCCGTTCCGTTCTCTTTCGCGTTTGAAACAGTTGGTAGCCGGTAAGAAGACTCGTGAAGATCATCCGCAAGTGATGAACGCCGCTGTTCGTTTGTACGCTGATGCCGCCAACGCCAAAACGAAGCTGGAGAATGGCTTCGACTTGACCGATTATGATAACCGCTGCTTGGAGTTCGCTAAGGAATATTCCGACAAGATATTGGCGATTGACGTCAACATCAACACAACAGAGATGTTGGACATTGCTTGGGGCTTATTCGCTAAATACTTCAAACCCGAAGAGGTGAATATCAAACAGGCGCTTGTTGAAAAATATTGGCGGTAGTATTTATAAGTTAATATGGCAATAAGTTATCAATTTAATAAAACATCGTTGCAGAGTCTTGAAAAGGACCTGAAGATGCGCCAACGCACTCTGCCTACACTACAGTCTAAGGAGACTGCCTTGCGGTTAGAGGTAAAGCATGCCAAGGACGAGTTAAAGCAACTCGATGCTGAGGTGAACGCGCGCATCCACGGTTATGACAAGATGATGGCGCTTTGGGGGGAGTTTGACACTTCACTTATCCATGTGGACGATGTACGTATGTCGGTGAAGAAGATTGCCGGTGTGCGTGTGCCGGTATTAGAGGAGGTGGTTTATTCGACTAAGCCCTTTAACCTGTTCTCGTCGCCTAAATGGTTCTTGGATGGCTTTGAGCAAGTGAAGGCGATAGCCGATGTCGGTATTCGTCAAGAGTTCGTGCAACGTAAAGTCGAGTTACTGGACTATGCACGCAAGAAGACCACCCAGAAAGTGAACCTCTTCGAGAAAGTGCAAATCCCCGGCTATCAAGACGCTATCCGCAAGATTAAACGCTTTATGGAAGACGAGGAGAACCTCTCTAAGTCGTCTCAGAAGATAGTTAAGTCCAAGCGCGAAAAAGAGGCTATGGAACAAGAGAGAAAGGAGGCTGCCGTATGATTACTCCCATGAAGAAATATACCTTCCTTATTCAAAGTTCGCAATATGAACATTTTATTGCACAACTGCAAGAGGCGGGTGTTGTTGATGTCACGACTAAGGCTCAAGGCTCCTTAGCGGATGCCCAATTGGAAGAAGCCCTCAGTAAAGCGGAGGATATACGCCATCTCCTGAAACAAGGTTGCCCAGACCAAATGCTTAAAGAAGAGGCCGATATTCGCGCGCGAATTGAAGCTATCCGTCAGGAGCAGAGAAGGGTAGCTCCTTGGGGGGACTTTGATGCCCTAACCATTGAGAAACTGAAAAACGAAGGGCATGAGATATACTTCTACACCTGTCCTTCCAAGCAGTTTGACCCCTCGTGGGGCGTTATCGTCTCGGAAGTATCTTCGCTCATATATTTTATATCGCTTCAACCTATTGAGAATGAATTGGTAACGGCCTTTCCGATGACCAAGTCGGCAGTTGCTTTAGACGCTGATTTATCGGCACTAAACGGTCTCTTGACTGCTGCCATAGCGCGAAAAGAGGTCTGGCTGCAGTCTCACCGGGAATCGCTGGAAGAGGAGTCGCAGCGTTTGGAGAATACTATCAATGTCCGTCAAGTGACTTTGTCGGCAGATGATGAGGCAGAAGGAGCGGTGAAGCTCTTAGAGGGTTTCTGTCCGGTGGAGAACTGCGAGGCACTTGAGCAGCAATTGTCAAAAGCGGCATGTTACTACGAGTCAGAAGAACCTCAGGAGGGTGATAAGACGCCTGTGAAACTGTATAACAATTGGTTCACAAAACTCTTTGAGCCGCTGACGGGTATGTACGGTTGGCCTTCTTACAAGGAGTTTGATCCGACCCCGATATTGGCGCCGTTCTATCTGCTATTCTTTGCCCTTTGTATCGGTGATATGGGCTATGGTATAGCGATAGCGTTAGTAGGCTACCTTATTTATAAAGGTAAACTGAAGATAGATATGTTTGACGGCTTGGGCGGCATTATTATGGCGTTAGGCGTCGGATGTGTCATAGTCGGTTATCTGATGGGTGGCTTCTTTGGTATCAATCTTTATACCGCATCATGGTTCCCAGAATGGGCTAAAGTGCCGATGTTCAGTCATTGGATAGGTGATGGCAGCGGCAAAGTGCTCGGGTATGACGTAATGATGGTATTGTCTATTGTGATAGGAGTATTCCATATCTGTTTAGCCATGACTATCAAAGCTATCAGTTATACCATGCGTTTCGGGTTTAGGCAGATGGCATCTACCTGGGGTTGGCTTATCTTGATTGTAGGGGGAATCGTTACAGGTATCTTGATGACGACGAGTCTCATCAGCGCGCGAGCAGCAGGCATATTGATGATTGTGATAGGTGCTATCAGCGGTTTGGGTATTTATCTCTTCAATACTCCGGGTCGTAATCCGCTTATCAATATCGGTGGAGGTTTATGGGACACGTATCAAATGGCGACAGGTATATTAGGCGATGTGCTGAGTTATATCCGTTTATATGCCTTGGGTTTAGCAGGTGCTATGCTCGGTGCTGCGTTCAATGATTTAGGTCTGATGGTGCTGGGTGACGCGCCCGGAATAGGGAGCTGGATAGGGTTTGTAGTCATTGTCGTTTTCGGACATGTGCTCAATCTCTTGATGGCGTGCTTAGGCGCCTTTGTACACCCGTTGCGTCTCACTTTTGTAGAGTATTTCAAGAACTCGGGATATGAGGGACTTGGTAAACTCTATAAACCGTTTAAGAAATAACTATTATTAATAATTTATAAAATCCAATTACTATGTTAGTAGAAACAATGTTAGGTTACCTGGGTCTGGGTCTGATGCTCGGTCTGTCAGGTGTTGGTTCGGCTTACGGTACCACGATTGCCGCGAACGCAGCGGAAGGTGCTTTGAAGAAGAACAAGGAAAAATCGAGTAGCTACATGATTCTTTCAGCCCTGCCGGCAACGCAAGGTCTGTACGGTTTTGTAGCGTTCTTGATGCTGTCGGGTAAACTTGTTCCGGAGACGGGTGAGGGTGGTTTGCTCCTCTTCGGTATCGGATTAGGAACAGGCCTTGTTTACCTTCTGTCAGCTATCCGTCAAGGTCTGGTATGTGCTAATGGTATTAGCAGTATCGGTGCAGGCCATGATGTTCAAGCCAACACAATGATTTATGCAGCTCTTCCGGAGTTCTACGCTATTCTTGCTCTCGTAGGTTCCTTGATGATCTAAGTATGACGATCCAATTTTTGGGTGCCGCTCAGGAGGTTACCGGGTCAAAACACCTGGTGACCACTGATGCGGGGCACCGAATCTTGCTTGATTGTGGCATGTATCAAGGCAAAGGCCTTGAGACAGACGCAGCCAATAGGGATTTAGGCTTTAAACCCGAAGATATTGATTGCGTCTTATTGAGCCATGCCCACATTGACCACAGCGGGCTTTTACCTTATATCTACAAAGAGCATTTTAGAGGGGATATTTACTGCACACCTGCTGCCCGTGACCTCTGCTCTTTGATGCTTCAAGACACAGCTTTCATCCAGCAACAGGATGTTAGATGGTACAATAAAAAGATGGACCGCAAACACGGTCCTAAGATTCAGCCCCTCTTTGATTTGAATCATGTCGAGCGGGTGATGCAGCATTTTATAACGGTACCATATAATAGGCGATTCAGACTCTTTGATGATGCCTTTGTTACTTTTACCAACTCCGGTCATATGCTTGGCTCTGCGGTTATATCGTTAGAGATTTATGAGCATAATGAATGGAAGAAGATAGCCTTTACGGGTGACCTCGGACGCCTATCTTCTCATATCCTTTGTCCCCCTGTGCCATTTCCTCAATGCGATTACCTTATCTGCGAATCAACCTATGGCAATAGGCTCCACGAAGACGTTCTTGCCTCGGAAGAAGCGTTGTTAGGCGTCGTGGATGACACATGCGTTTACCGCAAAGGCAAACTGATTATACCTTCTTTCTCCGTCGGCCGTACTCAGGAAATTGTTTATGTCCTCAATAAGATGTATAACGACGGGCGACTGCCCCGTTTTCCCGTTTATGTGGATTCGCCCCTGGCGGTCAATGCGACCCAGATCTTCCGCGCTTATGCCGATGAACTGAACGAAGATGTCAGGGACACGCTTCGCTTTGACAAAGACCCGTTTGGATTTAATACTCTCCGGTACATAACGGATGTCAATGAGTCGAAGAAACTCAACGATGACCCCAATCCGGGGATTATTATCTCTGCCTCAGGAATGGCTGAAGCGGGTAGGGTAAAGCACCATATTGCCAATCATATTGCGGATCCTGCTTGCACGATTTTGATTGTCGGGTATTGCACACCGGAATCATTAGGCGCTCGTATACAAGATCCCTCTCGCAAATGGGTGTCTATCTTTGGTTATGACCGTAAGATTAAAGCGCAGGTAACTAAGATTGAAGGTTTCTCCGGTCATGGTGACTACAAAGAGATGCTTACTTATTTGACCCAATCATTGGATGTTACTAAAGTACGACGGACATTCGTTGTCCACGGAGAGGCCGAGGCGCAAGTCGCCTACAAAAACCACCTCTATGAGGCCGGGTTCATGAATATTTCGATCCCCCGTAAAGGTGATAGTGTTGACCTCTAGGGCTATAAAAATTACGAATTACAAATTAATCAATCTAATTTTATTATTATGAGTTTACTAAAGATTTTATTAGCTATTTTTCTGCCGCCATTGGCAGTTCTTGATCGTGGTCTGGTTCCGGTGCTCATTACCTTGCTTGCTACATGTTTAGGTTGGTTGCCCGGAGTAGTGGTTGCGTTCTTATATTGCACCAAAAAGATTTAATCTTTCATCATGTATTGATAACTAAAAAAGGAGGTCGCCTATGAAGCGACCTCTTGTTCATTCAGTATTATATTAGGCTCTAATCAATACATTGCCCGATACTCGGATGGCGTTTTGCCGGTGGCCTGCTTGAAATATCGCGTAAAGGCGGGCTGCTCTCTGAAGCCCAAAGCGAAGCATATTTCTGCGATTGACATCTCTTTGTGGGTGCGGAGCATAATCTTAATCTGCATTATAACATAGTTCATTATCCATGTACTGGGTGCAATGGAGGTGACATCCGACACTACTTTAGCGAAATGCTTAGGCGTTATATACAATTGTGCAGCATACCAAGCCACTTCTTTATGCTCGCGGTAATTCATAGTCAGCATGTTGTAGAAACTATTGAAGATAGCTTCTTGCCTTGTGTGATGTTGAGAGTCATCTACTTCTTGCGGTTGATAGGCGTCTATCATCTCAAAGAGCACATTTAATACTTGCACCATTGCTTCAATGCGTTTCTCCAGCGTTCTATGGTTTGACCGAGAGATGATGTCCAATAACCGTACAGCGTAACTGAGGTGTTCTTTTTGCTCTTGGGTTAAATGCACATTGGGTTGTTGGTGATATACAAGGTATTTCGTTCCTCCTAATTGCTGCAATTCTGATAGTAGCAAAGGACTGACTATGAGAACCTCAAAGGTGTAGTCTTTGCTATGTTCGTGAATTTGAATGGAGTGGTGCGGCATAACGATTGCCATATCACCCACGTTAAATTCCGTTTGTGTCTCATCATACCGTAAATGACAATGCCCTTTTTTACAAAGTATTATCATCATGTAGTCATTACTGATGGGCTCCATATGGCCTTGTGGCGCCTCAAGATTTTCTACCCATACTAATTCGTTCTTGCGTACAATCTCCATAAGGGGAGACCAAAAGTCTGTTCCGGTCATATTTTTCATGATTTTTAGTAATTTTTGCAAAGATATGTTTTATTTACCAATTATGCAAATATAATTGTTTTTTTTTACTAAAATTGCACTTTTTTTGCATTTTTACCTCTGTTTTCTGTCAGTGATGTTTTTTTAGTGAGGAACTTGATGCCATACACCGGCCAGTACGGCACTTTCTCTATGCCGGTACGGACACGCGGGATGTCGAGCAACAGGAACGCCGAGGTCATAAACAGAGACACCCATATAATCTGACCGTAAATCTGCTTCAAGGTCACGCTCATGACGGAAGCAAGACCGGCTTCGCCTGACAGAACAGAGACCGCTTCGCTGACAGAGTACAGACCGAATTTGCTATTAACGCTTGTCAGCGTCAGGAACGCGCCGTAGCGGGACATATTGTCCGCCATGAAATGCTTGAAGAGCGTGGTGTATAGCCCATAACCCGATGCGCCGGCAAGGTACATGTGGATGACGTTGAAGATGAATAGCGCCATGAAGAAATGCTCCAAGTCATGCACGCTCTCGTGCAGAGACCACATCAGCGACGCGGCAAGAATAGCATACGCGCAGCCGCGGAACGCCAAGCCGAGACGGTATTGCTCAATCGGCACATTCACATCCAGATAGAAATACATCCACAGCGAATAGATCAGGATACTGCCAAAACCGATAGCGAAGAGTTTCCACACTTTCCATTTCTTGTTCCCCAGCCAATAAAGGGTAATCAGCACGCCGACATACACGCCCGGCAGTGACCACAGACAGAGCGCACCCTTGGTATGTTCCTCCAAGCCGCGCACCTCGGTCCAATAGATTTCCTCTAACGTGTGCTCGGCGCCCAGAAGCAGCTCGGCGATAGCGGTCACAAGCAAGATAGCCAACATGTTCTTGTATTTGAAAATCTCCAGCGAGATATAGGGTTTCTCCACCGTCTTGAGCCGGTATAGGATAAACGCCAGGAGTATCAGGCTGAGCGCCAGCACCCATCGGAGCGTAGGCGAGAAGAACCACATCAGTCGGTCACCATAGACGAGGATATAACTGATCATCAGCATCAGCAGAGAAATCAGCAGCCCCGTGGAAATATCGATCCCTTTGAGCGGCATCCGTTGCGGCATCGGGCACCACGGCTGGCAAAGGAAGAGCTGCACTGCCACCACGAAACACATTGTGCCGATGGTCAGCACGTGCATCATCTGCCAACTGAAATGGAAGGCAATGACGGCGGCGAGCCATGCACTGCCGGTGATGGCGGTCAACAGCACAATATGCAGAATAGGGAAGAACACCCCGAAATCACGCTCCGGCGTCATCCACAGCTGGATATTCGACATGTTCTCGAATGTGCCCTGCAGTTTGGCGATGCCGGCAATGAAAGAGACAGGCAGCAGGACTGCCATGTTCGTCGTCCGCATCGTGATGAGGTTGCACACGGCAATGACGACAGCCGAGCCGATAAGCAGCTGTTGGTTCGTAAAACGGAACTTCATTCGGAACAGCATCGGGAACCACACCGCCATGCCTGCCAGACCGGCATAGAGCAGCATTAGCAGGTCCTCGAGTTGCAGGGCTGTTGTGCCGCGCACGGCTGCCAGTGCCCCGAGATACACCCCGCCCGAGAACTGGATACACAAGACTTGAAGAATATAAATCCACGGCTGTATCTTCCGTGGCACCCACGCCCGGAACATGG
>ODAI014263204.1_pt1 | contig 52570 bp, 39 predicted proteins | sample 1539321 | NCBI WGS metagenome assembly ODAI01 (sample SAMN02144231, study PRJEB22623) | gut metagenome | biome: sheep rumen | host: Ovis aries | place: New Zealand
AAAAGGCGATAGTGAAAGCGGGGCAACAAGACCGCTTTGAGCGGGGCGAGCGTAAGCGAGTCCAATACCTATTACGCTCAACCGCGGGGCTTGCTTGACACGCTGCAACGGTAGCCTTTTTGCTGCACATACATTTCATTTATCCAGCCGATATGCAAGCACGATATGTATAATGCGTTTGCCCTGTGAAATACAGTGGATTATGCCTCAACGGTGATGAAGGCGATTTCTGTCTGCCAGCTGAAAAGGGATTTTGTGGCGGCGGCGGAGAGGAGGGAGGCGAGTTGTGAGAGGGACTCGTTTCCTATTGCCTGGGCCATTTTTGCACCGTAGGCAGAAGATTCCGTGTCAAACCAGCGGGCAATTTCCTGGGGTGTAATGCGGCGCTTTTCTTCAAGTATTTGAGATGCGGCGGTGATTTTGAGGCCTGCTTTCTTAAAGGCTTCCTCTATGGTCTGAATGTCCCAGTTGAAGAGGCTGTTTTCCTTGTCTCCAAAGAATTCATTTTCCGCTTCTGTCATTTTGTCGAGAATGTCCTGGAAAGCCTTGTCTGCTGTATTTTTGAGAACCTGACTGCCTATAAGCTGGCTGATTCTCTGTCCGTGGGAAGGAATGCGCTGGGAAATGACTGCCTTCCAGTCAGGGGCAAGGGGACTGTCTGCATTGGTCTGATCTTCTTCGTTTACCGGCTCATCGGTAAAGACAAGCCCCTGTGCCCGCCTCTGGAAAGAGGATGCATCCTTAAATGCCTGGGCAAGAGCGTCAATGGAAGCTCCTGATACAAAGGGATCCCGGAAAAAGAGGCGGTCAAAAATCGTTCCCTTGTATTGAAACTGATTCAGAACTTCTGTAAAGGCCTGGGGGGTAAGGTACTGTTCCTGAGTTTGCGGACGGCAGAGCAGCATGGGTTTGTCCAGGTCTCCCAGAGTGCGGCCGTACTGTTCCAGAATGGCAAGGCCTTTTTGATTGCGGCAAAGTCCGCAGGTAACGCCTTCCGGTGTTTTTCGTGCAATTTCCCAGAGCAGAAGTCCGTCGTCCGCATTCCAGATGAGGGAGCGGTGGTGGCGGGCAAGGTCAGCCAGACTTGTCATGGTTTTTCTGACGGAAAGCAGTATTTCTGCACGGTTTGAGTCCAGACGACTTCTCCATGATTTGTCTGCCTTGTCGAGGGCGGATTCTTTGCGTTCGTCCTTAGGCGTAAAGGTGAGCTGTTCTGCTTTTTTTGCATTTGCCGCACCCTTAAAATGGGCGTTTATCCACCATTCGGAAATGGGATTTGCGCCAAATTCTGACATTTCTTTTGCAGGTCTTTTCCCCATGTAGTTTTGTGAGCCGGTCACCTGAGTATCTTCCCAGGCTTTCTGCGCAGCTTCTTCATCGCCGTTTGCACTTTCCAGAATGCGGGCAATCTGAATTTCCCTGCGGCCCAAAACTTCATCCCTGATTTTTGCCTCGTAGCCCTGACTTGACGGCGTGTAAAAAACGCGGCCGACAAGGGCGTCAGGCAGGTATTGCTGGGCGACCCAGTGGTCCCGGTAGGCATGAGGGTAGAGGTAGCCGTCTCCATGGCCAAAGCCTTCCGCATCCCGGTTTCCGTCCTTTAAGTGATTGGGAACTTCTGCATCTTCTTTTTCCACGGATGAAAGGGCGTCAAAAAATGCCATGCTGGAATTTGATTTTGGTGCAGTGGCAAGATAGAGGGCGGCATGGGCAAGATGATAGCGGCCTTCCGGTAAACCCACCCGGTCAAAGGCATCGGCGCAGCTGGTAACGACAGAAATGGCGTAGGGGTCTGCAAGTCCCGTGTCTTCACAGGCAGAAATGAGCATGCGGCGGAAAATAAAGTGGGGATCTTCTCCGGCGCGTACCATGCGGGCAAGCCAGTACATTGCGGCGTCCGGGTCTCTTCCCCGCAGGGATTTTATGAAGGCGGAGATAATATCATAGTGATAGTCGCCGTCTCTGTCGTAAAGGACGACTTTTTTCTGGATAGATTCTTCCGCCGCTTCCTTGCTGATGTAAATGGTTGTGCCCCAGGCGGGTACCGGGGGATTTGCATAGGGAGACCATTTTTCTGGCGTTGTTTCTACGGCAAGCTCCAGTGCATTGAGCAGGGAGCGGGCGTCTCCGTTTGCAGTATCGACAAGATGTTCCAGAGCCCCTTCTTCAAACTGAACATCCCAGTGACCATAGCCGCGTTCCGTGTCGCTTAAAGCCATTTTTGCCGCCTTCATCAGGTCATCCCTGGTGAGGGGCTGCAACTGGAATACACGGCTTCTGCTTACAAGGGCCTTGTTTACTTCAAAAAAAGGATTTTCGGTGGTGGCTCCAATCAGAATAATCGTGCCGTTTTCTACCCAGGGCAAAAGGGCATCCTGCTGGGCCTTGTTCCAGCGGTGCACTTCGTCTACAAAGAGAATGGTACGGCGGTTGTAGAGCTTAAAATAATCATCTGCCTGCTTGATGGCCGTACGGATTTCTGCTACGCCTGTGAGCACCGCGTTGAGGGTGATAAAATTTGATTTTGTGTGGTTTGCAATAACCCGGGCCAGGGTAGTCTTTCCGGAACCGGGCGGGCCGTAAAAAATAACTGATGTGAGCTGGTCTGCCGCAATTGCCCGCCTGAGCAGCCTGCCTTTTCCGACAATGTGGTCCTGCCCGATGTACTCGTCCAGATTGCGGGGGCGCATTCGGGCGGCAAGAGGTTCCTTCTGGGGCTTTGCACTGTCAAATAAATCAGCAGACATAGTGCCAGTATATCACAAATTCAGATTTTATGCTATGAAAGCGATGCGTAGCAGAGGTATGAGCACGGGACTGGAGGGTGCCGCAGGCAGTCCGTAAGCGACCGAGGGTTACCGAGTTTCAAGACGGGGTGAAAGAACAACTTGCATCAGTGGCAGCACAATACTCGGAGAGCGGCTTTTAAAGTTTCGTAAGAATTAGAGTTATATATTTGTCAATTATAATTTGAAATCATCAGTCTTTGATTTTTAGATTTCAGTTTTTCTTCTTCGTAACGAATTATACCTTCGCTGATTAATTCTTTTATAGCATTTGAAACCGAATCTGACAGTTTCTGATAACCCATTTTATCTACCAGGACAGCTGTCGGAAGGGGCCCTTCTTTTGAAAGAGTTTCTAATATTAAAGCTTTTATTTCTTCAAAAGACCTTCGTTTTTTAGATTTTTTGATTTCTGGAGCTACAGACTTTTCTATTTGTTTCGTAGGAAGAAATTCATTATGAATTGGAATAGCGATTGTAAAATATGATCTGTCTTCATCTGTCTCAAAAACAGGATAATCAGAGCCATTGGCACTTAGAGAGCGGAGAATTGTAGGAATTCCTGTATTACGGCCTTCAATCAATTTTAGCTCTTTTAGAAAATCACCAATTCTACGGTTTCTGTATCTTTTAGAAACGAGATGATAGTTTTTTAAATCAGAAAAAGAATCAATGCTTATTGGTAAAGCCATTCATCTTCCCCCTTTAACATACCCCTTTAGTTAAAAAAAATAAAGGGGTATGTTATGTAAAGGGTTGAGTTTTGAGAATTCTATTTCAGTTAGTAAGAGAATTATACTTTACTACACAAGTTCCGCAGGTCAAAAAAAACACTCATTTCTGAGCGGTCTGTTATATCAGAGGCATGAGCACGGGACTGGAGGGTGCCGCAGGCAGTCCGTAAGCGACCGAGGGTTACCGAGCCCGTAAGCCACGCTCAAGTTCCCGGTTGTAGCGCACAGGAGGTGCTGAAAAGCCAGACAGAAAGCGCAGTCTTTCTGTCGAGTTTCCCCAAGCCCCAAAAATTTAAAGCGCACAGGACGTGCGCTGAAAAGAGAGACAGAAAGCGAATGCTTTCTGTCGAACTTCATTCCGCCATGGATGGCGGAATGAACGTTCCCTATTCCCGGTTCCACTTATTGCGGCCAGGATAATAGCTCCAGAGACCGACATTCTTAACATTTGCGCCTGTGCTGGTTGTTGAACCGTAGATGATTGTTGTGGCATAGAGGTCACCGGCTGTTGCAGGAAGTGACGGGTCTGCCGCGATGACATTCTGAACGCGATAGTATGATGACAGGGTGGAACTTGTGTTTGCGAGGGTAACTTTTGTCGTTGGAACATCATTTTCCAGTGTAGCGTAAAGCAGTCCCTCTTTTGTTCCGGCTACGAGGTGGGTTGCGGTATAGGCGAGGGCATAAATGGTGCTCAGGGAGATGCTCTTATTCCAGAGTGACTGAGTCGGGTCACTGTCGTTTTTGATATAGTAAACATCAGAGCCGTTTCCGTAGAACATGATGCTTGCTTCCGATGTTGAGGTTTCGTCGGTTATCATGGCAGCGTAGCTTGAGAAGTAGACTTTGTCTTCGGAGCCTGTGTTGAATGAGGTTTCAAACCATGCGCAGCTTACACAGTTTGTTGAAGGGTAGTCCAGAACGCCTGTTGCTGAGCCGGTACCTTTCAGCTGTTTTGCCGCACCTGCTTCAAGTTTGTAAATAGTGGAATTTTCCAGACAGAGGTAGGCCCTGCGGTGAGCTTTCTGAATGGAATTGGTGCAGTAGAGCTGGGCTGCGAGTTTTGGTGCGATGACGGTTGTGTCTCTTTCTCCTTCCGAATTGTAGAAGGTGACTTCCTGCCATTCATCATTTTCGTTGCTTGTGTGATAGTAGAGGGTCTTTTTTGTAACGACATTGTAACCCGTGTCGCTGTCTTTTTTGAGGACGCCTGTGAGGGCATAGAGGACGGTTTCATCTGCGGCAAGATGGATGACATGGGCATCGTCTGCAATGCCTTTCTTTGAAAACTCATACCATTTGCCGCCATAGGGAGCGGCGTCGGTAGGATTGTTTGTATAGGTATCGACTTCAGTTTTTGTGCCGTCGCTATTGGTTTTGGTGACTTTCTTTGTGGTCTGGGCCATGCTTTTGCGCCAGAGTCTTCCGTTGTCTGCAAAAAGATATTCAGTGCCACCCATGGTGTAGCGTACGATTGAATTGATGTCGCCGGAGACTTTTGCATCGTCCAGTTCTACTTCGCCACGGATAGTTTCAAAAATTACATCCCTGCAGGAAAAAAATGTGAGTGCAGTAAGGGCAAATGCCACTTTTGTAATGAATGCTATGCTTTTTTTCATCAGTGTCTCCTAGAAGTGGTAGCGGGCGCTTAACTTGATTGAGTCAAAAATACCATAGTCGTCATGCTTTGACTCATCGCCGGAATACCATTGGGGCATGAACATGAATTCATCGCTGATACCGAATGACCAGCTTGCGGTTGCCCGGTAAAAGACTCCGGCGGTGGCCTGCATGATGAGGCCCGGGAAATAAGTGCGGTTGAGGTAGTTTTCTATTGCGCCGCCTATACCCAGTGTAATGGGAAATTCAAAGCGCCTGAATGTGGGCTGAAAGGTTGCCTTTACAACAAGGGGAATGTAGGTAAAGATGTTGCTTCCCAGAGTAGGGTGGTAGCCAAAGCTGATGTCTGCGCCCAGTGCGAACCAGCTGGTAAGAAAGCGGTGGTAGCCAAGAGAACCTGCGCCGCCTGTGATGAGCTGTCCATTTCTGTATAAGGGCCAGCTTCCGCCAAAGTTCAGGGGGAAGGTTATCATAAGGGATATGGCAATATACTGATCTCCGGGCTGGTTGAACTGGAATGCTGATGACGGGGCTTCCTCTTCCTGGGGCTCGTTGATATCATCATTGCTTTGTGAAAAAGCCAGACTGCCTGCGAGAAAGACTGCGCAGAACAGTGCGGTAAGACGTTTCATAAAATCCTCACTTAAAAAATCATCACTATTATATTGTTTAACTGGTATTATTTCAATTATAATAACAAAGATTATAAAACTCGGTTACACAGGATAGAAAAGGAGAAAGAGAAGATGGCAGCTGTTATCATTGATGGAAAAGCAATTGCAGAGGATGTTCGCGCTGGTGTTGCGGACAAAGTAGTAGAATTAAAACTGCGCGGTATAGATCCCTGTCTTGCCGTTGTGCTTGTGGGACAGAATCCTGCCAGCGTCAGTTATGTGACCGGCAAGAGAAAGGCTCTGGCAGAAGCGGGCATGAAAGACAGAAGCGTAGATCTGCCTGAAGATACATCAGAAGAAAAACTCCTGCAGATTATTGATGAACTGAACAAGGATCCCACTGTTCATGGCATTCTGGTACAGCTCCCCCTGCCCAAGCATATCAATGAAGACAAGGTGATTATGGCCATAGATCCTTCAAAAGATGTGGACGGCTTCCATCCTGTGAATGTGGGAAATCTTGTCATCGGAAAGAAGGCTTTTCTGCCCTGTACTCCCCACGGAATTATCGTGCTTCTGGAACGCATGGGCGTAAAAATGAATGGTGCTCATGTGGTGGTAATCGGCCGCAGTAATATTGTTGGAAAACCCGTTTCCCTGCTACTGCTCCGCCGTGAATACAATGCAACGGTAACAATCTGCCATACAGGCACAAAAAATGTAAAGGAACTTGCCCGTCAGGCTGACATTCTGATTGCGGCTACAGGTCATATCAATACCGTTACGGCAGATATGGTAAAGCCTGGTGCCACAGTAATCGATGTTGGTGTAAACCGCATTCCAGACCCGACAAAAAAGAGCGGATTCCGTTTGTGCGGTGACGTAGACTTTGAGAATGTAAAGGAAATTGCCGGCTACATTACGCCTGTTCCCAAGGGTGTAGGCCCCATGACAATCGCCATGCTGATGTACAATACTCTTGAGGCTGCGGAAAACACGCTTGCTGCAAAATGATTGACGTACAGAGCACTCCTGACACCCGAGAGATTCCCCTTCAGAAAGTAGGCGTAAAGGGCTTGTCCTATCCTGTGACTGTTTTGGATAAGACTCACAAGAGGCAGTCGACTACGGCTCAGATTGATTTGTTCGTCAATCTGCCCCATGACTACAAGGGAACCCACATGTCGCGCTTTGTAGAAATCTTTCACAAGCACCATAACAGTGTGGGCATGCGGGAATTTCTTGCCATGCTGGAAGAAATCAGGACTTCCCTGAATGCCCAGAAAGCCTTTGGCAGCATGAAGTTTCCTTTTTATATGGAAAAAAAGGCTCCTGTTTCTGAAAGCGCAGGCATGATGTGCTATGAATGCACCTATGAAGGGGAAGTGAGCGGAGCGACAGACGGGACGGAGAGCGAACGCAATTTTTATGTAAGCATTTCCATTCCTGTTACTACGGTCTGTCCCTGCAGCAAGGCAATCAGTGAGCGGGGGGCTCATAATCAGCGGGGCATTGTAAAAGTGCGCCTGCAGAATAAATGTCTTTTCTGGATTGAAGATGTTATCACTGCGGTGGAAAATGCCGCTTCCTGTGGTCTCTACAGTGTCTTAAAGAGGCCGGACGAAAAATGGGTGACGGAACATGCCTATGACAATCCCCGCTTTGTGGAAGATGTCGTACGCGAAGTTTATCTGGCCCTGAAAAATTTTCCTGCGGAAAAACCATTTTCTTATTTTAGTGTGGAATGTGAAAACGCAGAGAGCATCCACAATCATAACGCCTATGCCTTTACGGAGTATAAAGCATGACTTATTTTTTTGAAACATACGGCTGCCAGATGAATATTGCAGAAAGTGCGGCGGCCGAACAGAAATTCATTGAGCGCGGATGGACTCGTGCCGAAGATGCTGAACTGACGGATCTGGTGATTATCAATACCTGTTCAGTGCGTGCAACGGCGGAAAACCGCATTTTTGGCCGTCTGGGCTGGTATGCGGGACTGAAGGCTTTGCGCGCCTGTAAACCTGATGCAAAAAATAAGTCTCTGGAAAAAGCAGCCGCCTATGTGAGTGACGGAAATCCAAAACCCATAAAAGTTGCGGTGATGGGCTGTATGGCAGAACGACTTTTGAAAAGCCTTAAGCGGGACTATCCCGTGGTTGATTATGTTGTGGGAACATACGCAAAGCAGCATCTTGATGAACTGATAGATGACATAGAAAATGAATTCGGCGTGGCCCACAAGAGTGTGAATGTAAACAAGAGGGACGGTATTGTAACGGAAGATCCCGTCTATGCTTTTGCCCCCATTTCCGCTGAGCCGGGAGCCTTTTCTACCTATGTGCCCATTATGAACGGCTGCAATAATTTCTGTACCTACTGCATTGTACCCTATGTGCGGGGCAGGGAAGTGAGCCGGCCGGTAGATGAGATTCTTGCAGAACTGGATGAACTCAAGAAGCGTGGTGTGCGGGAAATCATGCTTTTGGGTCAGAATGTAAACAGTTATCGGGGCAAGCCCAGCGGAAAGATGTCCGCTTCTGACAGCAGTGATAAAATTGTGGGCTTCCCGGAACTTTTGCAGATTGTTTCTGACCACCTGAGGGAGACAAAATCTACTATTGAGTGGGTTCGTTTTGATTCAAGTCATCCCAAAGATTTAAGTGACGAACTGATTGCGGTCATTGCAAAGAATGACTGTATCTGCAAGGGAATCCATCTTGCCGTGCAGCACGGAAGCGACCGCATCCTGAAGGCAATGAACCGTCATTATACCAAGGCTGATTATCTTGCACTGGTAGACCGCATCCGGGCAGCCATTCCCAATGTGTCCATGACGACGGACATTATGCTGGGCTTTCCGGGGGAGACTGAAGAAGATGTGGCGGAAGTGCTGGATTTGATGGAAAAAGTGCAGTTTGAAAGCGCCTTTATGTACTATTTTAATCCGCGTGAAGGAACTCCGGCTGCAAGCATGAAAAATCAGGTTCCCCTTGAAGAGAAAAAAAGGCGCCTGCAGAAAATCATCGACACTCAGCTTGAAATCACCCAGAAGGAAATGGCAAGACATGTCGGCGCAACAGAAAAAGTACTGGTTGAACGCCAGAGCCGGGACAATGCTGACGAAGTGCTTGCAAAAACTGACCGGGACGAACGCATTGCCTTTAAGGGAGACAAGTCGCTTATCGGTCACTTTGTTACCGTGCATTTTGATTCGTTGAACGGAAATACATTCCGCGGAAGCCTTGTCTGACAGAGAAAGACTCCCGGTGGACAGAATATGCGATAGTCTGCCCCCGGGTCTTCTGCCTCTGGTATGTTGTCAAATTCTGAATTGTGCGTTATACTCTTAGAATGGCTACGAGATGTTTTACAATGTGTAAGCCGGGTGTCCTGAACCGCAGACTGGTGGGTCAGGTTATTACGCGCCTGGAAAATAAAGGTCTTAAACTGGTGGGACTCAAACTCATGCAGATTTCTCCGGAACTTGCGGCAAAGCACTATGCTGAGCACAAGGGAAAGGATTTTTATGATTCGCTGGTTTCTTATATTACCAGTGGTCCTGTTGTTGCTATGGTATGGCAGGGCGATGACTGCGTAACGCTGGTGCGCAAAGTGGTTGGTGCTACAAAGCCCAGTGAAGCAGCTCCCGGAACTATCCGCGGAGATTTTTGTTCACATACAAATCATAATATCATCCACGCTTCTGACAGTGATGAGAGCGCAGAGCGTGAAATCAATTTATTTTTTAAACAGGAAGAGCTTATCGACTGGAAGGACGAAAGTTCCCTCTGGTATTAATTCGTTAGGGGTAGGGATAACGATGCATGTTAAGAATGTTGGTGTAATTGGCGCAGGAGCATGGGGTTCAGGTCTGGCACAGGCACTGGCTCGCGGTGGTCACAAGGTAGAAGTGTGGGCTCGTGAACAGGATGTTGTGGACGCAATCAATAATGAACACGAAAACAAACGCTATCTGCCGGGATTTCCTCTTTCAGAAAATCTTACGGCTTCTACAGATATCCGCCATGTTGCTTCTGACAAGGAATTTTTGATTCTTGCCAGTCCCTCTCTCTATCTGGTAAGCACTGTACAGCAGTTTATTGATGTGCCGAGTATTCAGGACGGCTCTACTACAATTGGTGTCCTTACAAAAGGATTTGTCGCTTCTCCGGACGGCCCAAAACTGATTCTGGAAACACTGGAAACTGCCCTGCCCGAAAGCTACAAGGGCTCTCTCGTATACATTTCAGGTCCCAGCCATGCAGAAGAAGTTGCCATGGGTAAACTTACCGGTCTGATTGCGGCAAGCGAAAACCCGAAAAATTCAATTCGTTTCCGTGAACTGCTGCGTGTACCGGGCCTGATGGCATATTCCAGCCTGGATGTAGTAGGCGTGCAGATTTGTGCGGCCGCAAAGAATGTTATCGCTGTTGTCTACGGTTCTCTGGACGCAGTTGCCGAACATTCAGACATCTTTGGCGACAACGCAGAGTCTCTTCTGCTTGCGGCTGGCTTAAATGAAATTCAGGCACTGGGATTTGCAATGGGGGCTACTCATGCAGAAACCTTTACATCAATTGCGGGCGTAGGCGACCTTGACGTAACCTGCCGCTCAAAATACGGACGCAACCGCCGCTTCGGTCAGGATATAATCAAAACTGATTTGCTTTCCCGTTTTAAGAACCTGGACGACCTGATTAACCGCATTTCGGAAGTTGGATATCTTTCAGAAGGTGCGGTCGCCTGTAAATTCGTCCATCAGATTGCAGAAAAACACGGACTGCATCTGCTGATTTGCGAAGGCCTTTACCGCATCCTGAACAAGGAAATTGCGCCCATGGACTTCCTGCACGAACTGCTGCCCCAGGGAAGCAACTAAACTGATAAAAAAAGGAAATACACATGCTTGAAAAACTGACCAACACATTCAGTGACATTGTCCGCACTGTCAGCGGAAAATCTACGATTACTGAAAAAAATATTGAGGAAACCGTAGAGCAGATAAAAATGGCCCTGCTTGAAGCGGACGTGAACCTGCGCGTTGTGCGCCGCTTTGTAAATGCCACGGTAGAAGAGGCTAAGGGCGAAAAAGTTCTGCGCGCCGTAGATCCCGGTCAGCAATTCGTAAAAATCATCTATGACCGTATCGTAAAACTTTTGGGCGATGAAAAGGTCGATTTACAGCTCAAAAATCCGGACGTTCAGTCTGTGGTGCTTTTGCTGGGTCTGCAGGGTGCCGGTAAAACGACAGCCGCCCACAAACTGGCCGCAAGACTGGTAAAAAATGGTCGTCGTCCCCTTCTGGTTGCCTGCGATCTGGTCCGTCCTGCCGCAGTTGAGCAGTTAAAGCAGTTAGGTGCAAAAATCAATGTTCCCGTCTACTCGGAGGACGGAGCAAAGGATGCCGTAAAGGTTTCAAAAAATGCTCTGGATTATGCCCGCAAAAATGGTCTGGATACAATTATCGTAGATACGGCTGGTCGTCTGCAGATTGATGAAGCCATGATGGCGGAACTGGTTGACGTGAAGAAGGCCCTTGATCCTGTAGAGACCATTCTGGTTGCCGATGCAATGACCGGTCAGAATGCCGTTGATATTGCAAAGTCTTTTGATGAGCAGCTGGGCCTGACTGGCGTTATCCTTACAAAATTTGACTCTGATGCCCGTGGTGGTGCGGCTCTCTCCCTTAAGACGATTACCCAGAAGCCTATTCTCTTTATTGGTACTGGTGAAAAAACTGAGGATTTTGAGCCCTTCCATCCGGACCGCATCGCAAGCCGCATCTTGGGCATGGGCGATATCGTCTCCCTCGTAGAAAAAGCGCAGGAAACCGTTGAAATTGAAGAAGCGCAGCGTCTTGAAAAAAAGATGGCGCGCAATGAGTTCACCTTGGACGACATGCTTGAGCAGTTCCAGCGCGTCAAAAAGATGGGCAGTATGCAGTCAATTATGGAAATGATTCCTGGATTGTCAGGTCAGATTGACGAGAGCAAAGTTGATTTGGACGGCATGAAACATCAGGAAGCGATTATTCTTTCCATGACCAAAAAAGAGCGCGCCAATCACTTGATTATCGGTCCCAGCCGCCGCAAGAGAATTGCAAAAGGCAGCGGAACGAGTGTCGCCGAAGTGAACAAATTGATTAAACAGTTTGAAAAGACCAAGCTCACAATGAAAAAACTTGCCCGCAACAAAGGAATGCAGGCAAAGATGATGCAGCAGTTTGGCGCACTCAGATAGGGGCGTGTGACAAACTGGGCGGAGTGTGTTACACTATACAGTATGAAACACATGCGTTTTTGTTCTGCTTTTACAGTTTTATCTATACGAATGTTTAGGGGGGGGGTACTTTTTAAGTGTCTCCTTTTAGCATGTTTTTTTGCGCTGGTTGCAGTCGCACCTTCCTTTGCGCGGCAATCCCTTGATGAATCGCTTTTAACGGCAAGTACCGATATAGTTAGCCGATGCGTTCATCGTGAGATTATCGCAATCCTCGATTTTTCTAGTGAAGAAAAAGAAATGGGGCGGTACATACAGGAATGCCTCCTAGAGCATATCTCCCAGAATTCCGATGTGCGCATTGTGACGCGCAAACACATGGACAAAGTTAATGCCGAATTGGACTACCAGATGTCCGGGGCAGTGAGCGATGAGACGGCACTTTCCATCTGCGAGCGGCTTGGTGCACAGAAAATCGTCTTCGGCTCATTTTCCGAACTGGAGAACGCCTATGTCCTTCAGGTGCGGGTGCTGGAAGTGGAGACGGGTGCGTATGCGCTCCTTAAAAAATACGATGTGTCCCGCTCCGCAAAAACTGAGCAGCTTCTTCATCGTGCCTCGAAAATCTACAAATCTTCAATCGGTTTTATGCTGGAAGCAAACAAACATTCCATTTCCCACATTGCGCCCGCAGTTGGCATTTCTTTTGACTACAGTCTGTCGCGTCGTGTTTCTTTGGGCGTAAAATCCATGGCTAGTTACGATGTGGTTGAAAAAGAGAACACGGTTTTTGCCATAGAGCCGCTTGCTTTTTTACGCTGGTATGCAGTATCGCCTTCGGGTGAGCCGGGTGCAGGTTTGTTTGTAGAAGGCCAGGGCGGCGGCGATTTTCTTTTAGTGAATTCTGCGCTTCGGGTAGTCCCAAGTGCGGGCGGAGTGGTCGGATTCCGTTTTGTGCATGGAAGCCTTTGTGTTGAACCGTATGTGCGTGGCGGCTATCCATACATTTTTGGTGCGGGAGTGACTGCCGGATTCAGATTCTAGGTTAAGGGGGATAGTATGAAGCGATATTTTGTTTTAGTTTCTTTTGCGTTGGCGTTTCTTTTTGTTTCCTGTGACAATACGCTTTTTATTGAGGCGACAAAATTGTACAAGGTCAGTTTTGAGACGAACGGCGGAACTGCTGTTGATTCGTATCATGCTGACTGCATAGAAAAATTCCCTGTGACGGAAAAGGCGGGCTATACTTTTGATGGCTGGTATTGTGATGCCCTTCTGACGGTGAAAGTACTGTCATTTCCGTTCAAAATAGATGGAAACACCACCTTGTATGCAAAATGGAAGCGGAATTATCGCGTGACTTTTGAGACGAACGGCGGAACTGCGGTGAACGGAACAAACAGCGTAGAAACCTGTCTTTTGGAAAGCCCGCCGATAACGATGCGTGACGGATTTGAGGTGTCAGGCTGGTACACGAATGCAGGATTTAGCGGAAGCCCAGTTAGTTTTCCATATCAGGTGACTTCGCCTGTGACGCTGTATGCAAAATGGATTCCTGTTTTTGCCGTCACATTCGTCACAAACGGCGGAACTGTAATCTTTCCAAAAAAGACGACCGCACTGAAAGTCTCCCCTGTTTCGGAGCGGGCGGGTTTTACGCTTGTCGCCTGGTATTCTGATGAGGAACTGACCGAAATCGTCTCGTTTCCGCTTGAGCTGAGCCAGAGCATGACTTTGTATGCACGATGGGAAAGAAATTACACAGTGACTTTTGAATCGAATGGCGGTACGGGCTTTGAAACCTTGCATACCTGGTGCATCGAGCGTCGCCCCGAGCCTATAAAGACGGGCTTAAGTTTTGGCGGCTGGTATACAAGCCCTGATTTTGCGCCATCAACAAAAGTAAGTTTCCCGTTTTATCCGAGCAAAAACACGACTCTTTACGCAAGATGGAATCACTACGACTATATTGTGACCTATGAACTGAACGGTGGCTACAATCATTCAGAAAATCCAGATGGGTTTGACAAGGGAAACAACGCGATTCAATTGCACGAACCAGGCAGAACCGGATGTCAATTTCTGGGCTGGTACGACAATGCAAACTTCTCTGGAAATGCGGTTGCTGAAATTCCTGAAAATGCAAATGAGGACAAGACTTATTACGCAAAATGGAAGCTGATTGTCTATTCGATTGAGTATGTGCTGAACGGCGGAACGAATGACGCAAGAAATTCCACGAGTTACACGGTAGAGACAGAATCGTTTCAGCTCAATTCGCCGGCAAAGACAGGCTATACCTTTGGCGGTTGGTATGAGAAAGCGGATTTTTCCGGGCGAAACTGTACGGAAATAGAAAAGGGTTCGGTCGGAAACAAAAAACTGCACGCCAAATGGACTCCGACAGAATATGCGATTTCCTACAATCTGAACGGCGGCAAAAACAACGGTGCAAATCCTACTGCTTATACGATAGAGACTGCAACTTGTACGCTCTCGGATGCTTCCCGCAACGGATATTCGTTTGGCGGCTGGTATGAGAATGCGGCTTGCACTGGCGAGCGGGTTACGCAGATTGCAAAAGGCTCATATGGGGCGAAGGCTTTGTATGCGAAGTGGGAGCTGATTACTTATTCAATTGACTATGTGCTGAACGGTGGAACGCTTGAAAAGGCAAATCCAACTTCGTATACCGTGGAGACGGAGACTTTTGAATTAATTCCGCCTGTATTTGAAGATAATAATTATGGAGAATGGCATGAAAATGCAAATTTTTCTGATGAACCTGTAACAAGAATTAAGAAAGGTTCTTACGGCAATAAAGTTTTGTATGCGCTAAAGCAAAGCAGAAATGCAGAATTGTCATCGTTGTTCTTTTATGGAAACAGCGTAACAGTTTATGATAATGTAAATGATAGAAATGAAATAACTGCGAATGTGAATACGCACGAGTATTATATCGAGTATCAGGCTATCGGGGCTTCTGCTAATGTCGATGCATCGTTTACAATTATTGCAATTCCTAAAAGCGCCAAAGCAAAAGTTACTTTGAGCAATAATAGTTCGAATCTCCAGATAAAAGCATTCGACAGTACGCAGCAGGATATTACATTGTCAGTAACGGCTGAAGATGGAAAAACGGTAAATACATATCTGCTTCATACGGTGCGAGTGTTCACTTATGCGGATGCATGTAAAGCGCTTACGGGTAGAAGCGGAGAAATGCTCGTGAAGGTTGTAGATGTTCCGGAAAATGTAAAACTTACAAGGACTTATAAAAAAGTAACAGAGTATCAGGGAAATAACCTGCTGGAATATGTTGTATTAACTGATACTGAATTAAGTTCGGCAATTAAATCAAAAGAATCTCTGGTAAGCCTTGATTTTTCGAGTGTTGGACTTGCTCATCTTGGCAGTTATGCATTTTATACATGTACTTTTCTTGCTTCTGTGATATTGCCGAAAAGTTTGGAATATATTGATGAATACGCATTTCAAGGGACAACTGTTACGTCTTTATGTATTCCAGACGGGGTAACAAGAATAGGAAAGTATGCTATTGCAAGTACGAATCTAAATTCTATCGTTTTACCAAGTTCTGTAACACAAATTGATGACTATGCATTTAATGGCAATCAATTTAGCAACATAGTCTTACCTTCTTCTCTGGAAAGTATAGGAAAAGGTGCGTTTCAGTATTGCAAAAGACTTGCAACTTTGAAAATTCCGGCTTCCTTGGTAAGGATGGAACCTGATGTTTTTAAAGGTTGTGAGAATTTAAAGACCGTTGTTTTTGAAGATTCAAGTTCAAAGTGGTTTTGTTCTGCTTATGGCTATTATTCTCCAAATTTTTCTACTTATGTCGGTGATAGCATGAAAAATGCAGAATTATTAGTAAAGGAAAAGAATAACTGGTATTGGTATAAAGATGGGTACTCTACACGTTGAATAACAAAATACACATATAACTAATTCTACCCAGAAAAGAACATGACATGCATGGAGGCAAAAAGATGCAAGACTTAAAAGAGCAATTTTGCATGTATTTATCACAAAAGAAGGGGTACTCGGAAAATACAGCACGCAGTTACAAATCATTCGTGAAAAGAATTGCTGAACGCGAGAATCTGAATGATTTGCAATTCGTCAACTCGATTGATGAACTTATCCGTAAGTACGACACAGGTGGCGCAGAGGAAGAATATGGCAATGGAGGCAAACGCACTGGAATAAACTCTTTGTGCAGATTCAAGGAATTTGTAGAAGAGGAACATATCGGCGGTCAAATTGAAACAGAAACAAAAAAATTCTTCGCTGAAAATAATATCGAGTATCGGAAAGAAAACGGGCGGACAGCACAATCGCCTGAATCAGTTTATGAACAAAAACGTAAACAAATGATGGAAAAAAGAGAATACTTTGCTTCGATAAGCGGGCATTATTGGGCGTATGTTACGCTGTGTTTTACTTCGTTTTTTACCGTATTCAGCATTGCGGGAAATATCCCGGAGATTTTGAAGAATATTTTGGCTGTGGTCATTCTCCTTCTCGGAATTGTGTTTGCGGTTGTCTGGATTTGGCTGAATTCTTCATACAATAAAAATATGAAGAAACTATCGCTTGAATTGCAATTGTTGGAGTATAATCTGAACTCATCTCAAAAAAATCTTGAAAGCACAGAAGTTCGTGCCCAGAAGTGGACTTTGATAGGTGCAATTGTGTTTTTATGCCTGTTTATCACCTTGCTTGTGTACATGGTTGTATCGATTGTCACGCATGTCTAAAAAAAAGAGCAGAACTGCTTATTCCGTAAATTGATGAGACTGCCAGCGTTCGGCTATGATGTTACAGGGAATCGTATTCCCCTGCGATTGTTTCAAGAAAATTGATAATTTCATCTTCTACAAGTTTTTCGATGTTTATCATTAAAAGACCTCCAGTCTGAGCGTTTCCATTATCATCTTGTTTTTTGGAAGTTCTTCTGCATAGGCCTGGATATCCTGAATATTTAAAGTATGAATGATTTGTCTGTAGTTGTTAAGAATTTCTTTGTAATAATCAAATGGAAAACTGTTTTTATTTCTGATTAGCTCTAAAAGCATTCTCTCTTTTCGGTAAGATTGTGATAATAAAAAGCACTGTTAAGTGTGAATACGGCATCTGGATATTTTACAGAAATGACGGCTATTTCCGGTTCATGAGGAACTGTTGAATATATGCCTTTTTCCAATTTGAAAATTTCAGCGTCGTTTATCGCCTTTGTGATTCCATATTGAGACCCGTATTTTTTTTACAATCCTGATATGTTAAAAGCATGTTTTTGGTAAACCTAGGTAATTTTATAATTATTACCTAGGTTTAGTAAAATTTTAAAAAGTTTTTTACTGTTGTCAAGTTTTCCGCTCTGTTTCTTTTGTGCTATGCGGGCGCGATGCGGTAGCGCTGGGAGGGGCGGCGTAGCCGTACGTAAGCAACCGGGGGTTGTCGTATGGAGCGAAAGCGGAAGGGCGGACATAGCGACCCCACGTCAGTGGGGAAGTGCCCCTATCTTACCTCAATGCGGGATGCAATCCGGCCGTCTTCGGTGTAGCCTTTGGAAGGATTGGTTTCGTCAATAAAACTGGTGATTCCTGAATAATAGTTGTAGTAGTAGACGCCGGCGGGCAGGGGAATGTCAAGCTGATACTTTCCCCGCTGAACTTCTACCATTTCGTAAATCCATGAGTCCCAGTTGGTAAAGGTGCCTCCGATACGGATTTTTTTTCCGCTGGGTGCAAAACAGACAAAGCGGGTGCAGCCTTCCGGAATTATATCCGTATTTTTGACTTCAACACGGGGAAGATTTACATGGGAAACCCAGAGATTTGAGTTTGTGTCGTAAAGTTTGTTGTTGTTTGTGGGGTCCGTTGTCCAGAGTCCGTCGATAACGATGCGGTATGAAAGAGATTCCAGTCCCTTTGGCTTTTCCAGAACATAAAAGAACCATGAGTCGGTAAGTTCGCCTTCAAAGTCATAGGAATTGTGCAGCTTGTAGGGGTGAATCTCCCGGTAGCCTTCAAAATCGAAGGCAATGCCTACATAGCGGGATGTGTGGGGAGCGGTAAAGACAAGGTAATTTCCCTCCACATAGGGGGCACGAACGCCCTGCATTTTTGAGACAAGATTGTTGAACTCGAATAAATCGGGTTCCGGCGCCGCTTCTTTTGCAAAGGCAGCGAATGCAATGAGAAAAGTCAAAAGTGCAAGAAATAATCGTTTCATACTATGCAGATTATCGGAATAAGACAGGGTAAGATAAAGAGAAAAATTCTATTCTAAAGCCCACCTGATTTTTTTCCGAAATTGAAATGAATGGGTGGAAATCTTTTTGCACTTGTATCAACTTTTAATGTGGAGTAAAATGAAAGGCGATGCCAGGGCTTAGTCAGTTACGACAATTCAGCGAAGATATAAAGAATCTCGGCGATGAAGTGCAGATCCGGAGAATGAGGGGGGAGAAGCCTGTCTTTTTGCCCGTTCCCGATGTGCCGGATGTAAATGATTCAAATGACTTTATGCTCGGCATGCCCGATCCCAATGCAAAAGAGGAAGATAATGCTCTTGCGGCTCCCGGCGTGGACATGTCAAACACAGAGGACATTGACCTTGCAAGTCTTGGCATTCCCGGCTTAGGCGGAGATCCGGCACCAGCTGCTTCTTCTGAAAATATTGAGATTCCCCCGGAACTTGCTTCAATTCTTGGCACTCCCGCCGGTGGCGCTTCTTCTGCTGACGACGTGGAAATGCCGGACCTCTCAGATTTCCTTGATGAGCCTGTAGCTCCTGCTTCACAAAGTGCGCCTGCTGTGCCGGACTCTGCTGACACCGGCGCAAATGCAGTACCGGATGTACCAGATTTTTCTTCTGACGCTGGTGCTGCTGCTATTCCTGATGTGCCTGATTTTTCTGCTGATACTTCAATTCCGGGTCTCACTGATTTTTCTACAGATGCGGGTGCAAATGCTGTGCCTGATGTGCCGGACCTTTCTGATGCGTCATCAGCCGGCAGCATGGATAATCTGGATGATTTTGGTGACTTGAGCAGTCTTATAACACCGCCCGATGCCGAAGCCTCTGCGGAAGGACTGGGGGGAGAGGAAGAAGCTGACGTAAGTCCCGATTCCCTTGATATTCCCGATGATATGTCACTGCCTTCGGACTTTGGCGCAGATGAAAATCTTGAAGTTCCTGAGGGCATTCCTACAATGGATGAACTCCTGCCTGAGGAAGACGAAGAAAATCCCGTTGCCCTGGATCAGGCTTCTCTGGACGCCCTCTTTAAGACATCAGACGCTGCAGGTGAAGGCCAGTCAAATGAGGGAGAACAAGAAAGCAGTGAAGCGGACTCAGCAGAAGTTACGGCTGATTCCGCAGATACGACAGATTTCTCACTTGATAGCGCAGATGCAGGCGGAGTGCCTGATTTTTCAGATACAGGAGATTTTGAACAAGCAGGTGAGCCTTCTGCGGCTTCAGATTTTGCAGATAATACAGATATAAGTGAACCTGCAGAAAGCGCAGTCCTTTCAGATACAGCAGAACCTTCCGCTGATGCAGATTTTGCAGAAATAAGTGAGCCTGCAGCCTCCGCAGATACGACAGAAAGTGCCCCTGCCGGAGATTTTGATGCAAGCGCATTCTCCCTGCCCGATGACTTTGGTTTTTCTGGCGATGAAATTGACATGGGCTCAGAAAGTGCCGGAGATGTGTCCGGGGAACTGCCCGCAGTTGAGGCAGAAGGGGCAGAGGGGGGTGCTTCTCCCGCCGCAGACGCATCGGCTCCTGCCGCAGATTTCTCTATGGATGATTTTTCCATGGATTCTCTGCCTCCGCTCGATGATTTTGGAAGCACTGCAGGAGAAAGCCCGGCGGCTCCTGCGACCGATCCTACTGTAGATTTTCCAACAGAAGGTCTTGATGCCGCCCAGCCCGATACAGGCAGTGCCCCTGCTTCTGATGATTTTGCCAGCATGTTTGATACATCCGGTCTGGATTTTCCTGCGGGTATGGACTCTGCGTCAGATGAAACTCCCGACGCTTCCATGTCAGTTCCCGGCGATATGTTCGACACGTCGGAAATGGATGGCCTGGACTTTTCATCGGAAGCCGGCAGTGGAGATGCAAGCCCGGTTCTTCCCTTTGACAATGATTTCCCCGTTACCGGAGAAAATGCAGGCGACGACTTTGAACTGACGGATGATTTTGAAATTCCGGGCTTTTCTGATACAGATACTGCTCCTGATGATAAAAAAGGCGGCTTCCGTGTTGATTCTCCTGATTTTTCAAAGGCAAAGGCAGACCGTCCGCCAAACACTCTTACTGAAGAAGAATACGAAAAATTCAAGAAAAATCTTGCAGGCTATCCTCTGAACCTGCGCATTGCAGTAGAAGACTTTATCGTAAAAGATGAATTTAAGGACGATGTTATTTTTGAAGTTGTTGAAAAAGTCCTTAAAAAAGCTTCTGCAAGACAGCTGGCAGGTCATCTGGAAAAACTGCTGGATATTTCAATTGATGTTCCGCGTGATTTTGAGCGCCGTTCTGTTGCTGAATACGAAGCCTATAAGCAGTCTTTCCAGTATCAGCTGAAAAACCGCATTCTTCCTATGGCAGTGGCGGGCGTAGTGCTTGCAATCCTGGGCTTTTTCATGTTCCAGACGGGTAAGCGCTTTATCTATCAGCCGGTCATGGCAAGCAGACTTTACAATCAGGGCTACACCATGCTGGAAAACAACGAGTATCCTCAGTCAGAAGAACTCTTCCAGCAGGCAGTAAGCTATCGGCCGGTAAAAAAATGGTTCTTCCGCTATGCAAAGGGATACCGCGAGCACAAGCAGTTTGAACGCGCTGCCCAGATGTACCGCAATATTCTTGGTCTCTTCAATTATGACAAGCAGGCTGGTCTTGAATATGCCCGGATGGAACTTTATGAAAGGGCAAATTATGCCCGTGCGGAAGAAATTGTCCGCCGTTCCGTGCTTGATCACTACATAAATGACAGCGCAGGTATCCTGCTTTTGGGCGACATCTTCCTTGAGTGGGCGGAAGTCGATCCGGAAAAATATGAGCTTGCCCGTCAGGAATATTCTAACCTCATTCAGCTTTATGGTCCTACTGACCTCTATATGTCCCGCATGATGAGGTATTTTATCCGCACTGACAATCTGCCCAATGTTCTCAGTCTCAAAAACCGTTTCTACAGCAACAAAAAATCTCTTGGTGCGGATGACTGGACTGAACTGAGCGGCTATCTGCTGGACAAACTGTACGGCAACCTGAGCAAGACAGAAGAATCTCTGCGTTCTTCTATAGAAGATGTTCTGGATATGCTGGAAACTGCCGTAAAACTCAACCCGGTAAACCCTGTGGCCCGCTACAATTTGTCCCGCTACTTCCTCAAGAACAACAACGATGCTTCAGCCCGCCGCGAAATGAGCATTGCCCTAGATTTGTTTGAAAAGGCTCCTGTCCGTACGCGCAAAAACACCTACCGTGAGATTAACGGAAACCGCGTGCTTGGCGAACTCTTTGCCCGTGACCGTGAATACATCAAGGCTCAGGAATCCTACACAAAGGGTATTGATGTGTATACAGAAGAGCACGAAAAGACTGGCCTTGAAGGTGACGAAAACACTGGAAAACTCTATGCAGATATGGGAGACCTGGATTACTTTATCACAGGCGACATGGATGCGGCTCTCTCAAATTACCAGACGGCCCTTGGCATGAAAAATGATACACCCTCCCTTAATTACCGCATCGGTGCAATTCATTACAATAAAAAGAATTATGAAAAGGCATTAGGTTCGTTCATCAAGACTGCAGAGACAAAGGGTGCTGACCCAAGCTTGCTGCTTTCTCTGGGAAATACTCTTTCCCTGCGCGGAGATAATTTTGCGGCTCAGGGCTACTATTCAGATTTGATTACCCGCCTCAACAATGACCGTGCCCGCCGCGTGATTTTTAATCCTCATGTTGATGATGATGACAATGCGCTTCTGGATTTGTTCGTAAAGGCAAACAATAATCTGGGCGTTACCCTCTACAGACTTGCCCGTCAGACAGGTGACAGCGGAAAGAATGCAGAGGCTCTGGTTCGTCTTTCTGATTCAATCCGTGCCTGGGATGCCTATACACGCAATCCGGAAACGATGAAGCGTCTGGAAGGTTCAAACCTTGCCGCACAGAACTCAAAATACATTACCCATCCATATTCAGACTTTGAGCCTGCAATTTATACGGACATTCCAAAGACTCTGGATGGTGAGGCTAAACTGGAATAAACAGGAATGATAAAGGTTTTTTGTGCCCAGGCTGGCATTGATGTAAAGCGTCATCTCTACGACTTGCAGAAGGAACTCTTCCGTAAGACCATTCATATGGGGACGGCCTTTGTTCCCATTATGCTGCATTTTTTTCACACTTTTACACTTACAGCCCTTTCAGTGACAGGCCTGGCCTATATCGTTGCAGAAAAAATGCGCATGAGCGGCAGGGAAGTTCCCCTGATTTCTGACATAACGGCCGCCGCAGCCCGCCGCCGGGATGAAAATAAATTTGTTCTGGGGCCTGTTACCCTGGTTACCGGCATTATTGCGGCCGCATTGCTTTGGAATGAAAAGGCGGCGGCAGTCGGTATTCTTGCGCTTGCTTTTGGAGACGGGCTTGCCAGCCTTGTGGGAAAGGCTTTTGGAAGAATCAGGATTCCCTTTACCTTTGGAAAAACGGCCGCAGGAAGTCTCGCCTGTTTTGGAGCAATCTTCTGCACGACATTTTTGGTAAGCCAGAACTGCCTGCTTTCGCTGATAATTGCATTCTGCGGTATGGCAGTGGAAGTCCTTCCCCTCAAAGATCTGGATAATGTGCTGATACCAATTCTGCTTGGCGGAGTGGCCCAGTATTTACTTCCACATGTATAAGCGGTGCAGGTTGCGCAAAAACTGAGCTGTGCCCGCATAGAGAAATATCGTTCCCAGTCCCATAAAAAGATAATTGTCCGCAATAGTAAGGCAGAGATAGCCCGCCACGACAAAAATGTAGTAGAAAGAAAGTTTTTTCAGTTCCGGGCTGTCATGTTTTTTTGCATTGATGTAGAAGACGGCGCCAGCGATGATGAAAAGCAGAATCCGTATGATGGTGGGCATGGGAGCAAATCCTTCGATGACCATGCAGGCGGTAGTTGTCTGCGCCGTATTCATGGGGATGGCAGATGCAATGACAGCCGCCAGAGCGAGTACGATGCTGAAATTGCGCTCAACGTTTTGCCTCTGTTCCGCATCGCTGAGAGTTGCTGCGGCGAAGAAAAAGAGGGGCACCATCATTCTTCCGGTAAAGACAATTCTGCTCAGAAAAAAGAGCAGGGTAGAGTAAGACTGCCAGATACCAAAAAGGGGAATGATGGCGCGGGTCGTTTCGCAAAGACAGCCGATGAGGGCGCCGCAGAAAAAAATCACTTCTACAGACTGTGTGTTTTCAAAAACTCTGAGCAAAAGAAAAAGAGAGAGAGGCACATAGAGTGAAAGCATGGCAATTGATATGATGACGGCGATAAAATCGTAGCGGGTCAGTAAAAAGTCTGCAAGATCAAAGGTTCTGAGGCTGACGGGTGGAAGCAGAGATTTTGTAACGATTGCCGTGATAAAGGACGCGGCGCTTGCTGCAATGGCAATCAGTGAAAAAATGAAAATATACCTGGTGAGAGTGTTCCTTGTCTTTAAGGTCATGGTAAAATCATAATCTTAACTGCAAAATATGTAAAGACTTATGCAAAAAGAGCCGAAAATAATAAAGTGGAGGCATTATGAAAAAGGTATTATGCGGAATTATTGTTCTTGCAGCTTCGCTGTGCACTTTTGCCGGGGACGCAGCTGCCTTTGTTGATGTGGGGATCTCTTCTGACGGAAAGACATACATTTTTGGCGAATACGGCCGCACCGACAATGACTTTCAGGGATATGCAGAAATCTATACGGTAGATATCGCAAAGAATGACTTTGTTTCTGGCGGTGTCTTTAAGACTGAGCCTTCCGTGGCAACTTCTTCAAAAAGCGGCAAGACTGTCTATGACGAACTGCTTGAAAAAGCCGGCTGGGCAGTAAGAAAATATGAATGCAAACCAGCCCTTCCTGAAAATCTGCTTTACATTCGTGACGAGCGGGTAAATGACGGAACTGAAATTGTCTTCAAGGATTTTGAAGGTTCTTCTACCGAGCAGAGCGTTTTCTACCATTTGAAAGTGAATTCCTGCACGGAGGGAAAAGAAACAAATATCCGTTCTTCTTTCTCCATTACACTGGAAAAGAAAAACGAAAAAGGTGAACTTATCAGCCGGAACATTGTTGGAAATCCTTCGGTAAAACGGAAGGGTGTTTCTTCCTACAAAATCGACCGGGTTTTTTCTGACAAGTCAGGCAGAAACCTTGTTTTCATCATAGAAAAACAGGTAAAAGATAAAAACGGAACATCAATCCGCTACATGGTTGAGACAATCCGCCTGTAATGAAGGTCCCGCAGAGAGCTGCGGGATTTTTTTTTACTTTTTTCAATTTTTTTTCTAAAAAAATGTAGTTTTTTGCATTTTAAAGCCTATATATATTGTGGAGGTTTTAAGATGAAAAAACGGGATTTATTTCAATCAATTGTATTTGTGCTTCGCTACCTGACCGCATGCGGAGGAATCTGTGCGGCTGTTCTTTTTATGGCGGCCCCTGTCTCATGCAAGCTTACGGAAGAAGGCCTTGAAATCGTGACGGTGGATAAAATTGTTCCCCAGATTTTATCCTTTGACTTTAAACAGCGTAACACTCTGGAGATTGCCTGTTCAGAGCCCATGCAGCTCAGGGATGTAGTGTTTAAGCGGGCAGATGAGGAAAATGCTGCTGCCAGTGAAGTATTTGTTTCCTACAACGAAAAAATGACTACGGCGGAACTTACCCTGACCGAACCGACAGAAATCGGTGTCCGCTATCATCTGACTGGAATTGTGGAAGATTTGAACGGCAACACCCTTACATTCAGTCTTCCCTTTACCGGCTTTAATGACAGCGTTCCTGTTATGATTTTCAGTGAAATCCGCAGCGAGGGAACGGGGAAGACGCCTGAATTTGTGGAACTCTATGTGCTTGAAGGCGGCAACACAGCCGGGCTGGAAGTGACTGGCGGCTATGACGGCAGGGAGAAAAAGTACATGTTCCCAAAGATGGAAGTAAAGACAGGAGAATACATTACTATCCACTTCCGCCACGATACGGACACCCCAGACTTTTGCATTGATGAAAGAGGAAAGGATTTGACAGCCGCCACCAGCGCCGTAAACAACAATAACTGCGATACGGCCCGGGACTTATGGGCTGAAAACGAAGATGATTCTGCCCGCCTGCAGAAAACGGATGTGCTTGCCCTGACTTCAGACGGGGGAAACACCATTCTGGATGCGGTTCTTTACAGCGACGGAAGCAAGAGTGACTGGCAGAAGCCCCTGTCCAAGGAACTGGCGGCTAAAGCGGTTGCTAAAGGAATCTGGGCAGACGGAGATATTACGGCTGCCGCAAGCAATGCTGGCGCAACGACAACCCGCACCCTCTGCCGGAAAAATGTTGAAGCCCTTGCGGCAAAAAGCTGGGAGAGGGGAAGTGTAGTGCCTGTAAGCGCCTCTGACTGGTTTGTCGTAAACACTTCCTGTGCAAGTCCGGGACTGCCCAACAGTCAGGAAGCCTGGCAGCCATAGATTCCTGTGCTAGGCAGAGGGCCGGCTTCTGTGCTATACTGCTTGAATGGCAGAATTATTAGCACCCGCCGGAAATCCGGAAGCCCTGGACGCCGCAATTGGTGAAGGCGCAGACGCAGTTTATCTCGGTCTCAAAAGTTTTAACGCAAGACTCCGTTCATCAAACTTTGCATGGAATCAGTTTGAAGGCGCAGTGAATGCCCTGCACCGCCAAGGAAAAAAAATCTATGTGACGGTAAATACCGTAAGCGAAGAGCGTGAGACAGAAAGACTCTACCGTTTTCTTTCATATTTGAATAAAATTGGTCCGGACGGTCTTATCGTACAGGATTTTGGCGTAGTGCGCATGTGCCAGGAATTTTTCCCTGACCTTGAACTGCACGGCTCAACGCAGATGAATGTGGAAAGTGCGGCAGGTGTTAATCTTCTTGCAAAAGAAGGCCTGCAGCGGGTAGTTGTGGCCCGTGAACTTGGTCTGGAAGAAATCAAAAAAATAAAGGCAGAGACAAAAACGGAACTGGAAATCTTTGTTCACGGTGCTCTCTGTGTAAGTGAAAGCGGTCTGTGCCTTTTTTCCAGCTTTTTGGGCGGAAAGAGTGCGAACCGTGGTATGTGTACCCAGGCCTGCCGCCGTTTTTACACAGCGGAAATGGGAGAGGGAACTGAACAGGGCTACTATTTTTCTCCGTCAGACTTGCAGCTGATTGACCACATTCCTGACCTGATGCAGATTGGTGTGGAATCATTTAAGATTGAAGGCCGCATGAAGAGCGCTGAGTATGTCGGTTCAGTTGTTGCCGCCTACCGCTATCTGATGGACCACTGGCAGGAAGACAAGAAGGGTGCTGTTGCGGCCGCAAAGCGCATGCTGGCTACTGATTTTGCCCGCTCAAAAACAACTTACTGGTACAATTTTAAGACAAATGAAGAAGGCGTTGAGAAAGCCGGAGATGCAATCCTGAACCCGAAACAGGCGGGTGGAACCGGCATTTATCTTGGTGTGATTGACAGACTGCAGATGGCAGATGAGGAAACCCGCCGCCGTGCACAGGAAAATGCGGCCCCTGATGCAGAGCCTTCTTCCTGGCAGGTACAGATGGCCTGCCTTAAGGGCGGCTCCTACGACCCTGACCCCGGCGACTCAATCCGTCTGCATAAAAAAGATGACACGGGCCGCGTAAGCCACAAAGTGCGTACTGTTCAGACTGATGAAAAGGGCAACCGCTGGATTGACATTCCCGTCGGCTTTAGCCGGGGAGATGCAGTCTATCTGCTTCAGACAAAATCTATGTCAAAGCGCTACAACCGGGTTCTCCCCAATGATATCGGCCGCTTCCGTCAGCAGCCCGGGGCTGAAAAACTTCCCGTGCTTGACCTGACGCCCATTGCAAAAAATGAACTCTCATATTTCCCGGAAGGACTCTACATGCAGGTGTCTACCATCAGCGATATGTTTGCCGTGCAGTCACAGCATCCCGTACGCGTCATTCTGGAATTGAATTTTGAAACTAAGGCAGATTTGCTTGCCCATAAGACAACCCTGCCTTTCTCAAAAAAGCAGATTATTATTTCTCTTGATCCCTATTGTCCTGCGGCAACTGAAGATGAACTTTCTGCAAATCTAGACCGCTTTATTGCGGACGGCTTTACAACTTTTGTGGCAAATAATGTAGCCCACATCGCCATGCTCCGTGAGAAAAAAGCCAATATCATTGCTGGTCCCTATCTCTATACCTTTAACCGCTGGGCAGTGAGCTGGCTTGAAAATCAGAATGTCGGTGCATTTATCACGCCGGTTGAAAATTCCTATGCCAACCTGCAGGACACTTTTGAAAAGAATGTTCGTGACCGAGTAATGGTCACTGCCTATGCCTATCCGGCTCTCTTCCGCATGCGTTTTAAGCTGCCTGCATCCTATGATTTTACCTACTTCACTGACAAAGAAGGCATGGAATTCAAGGTAAATGCTACGCCGGACGGTTCATTTGTCATGCCGGAGGCACCTTTCTCCATTGTGGATAAAACGGAAGCCCTTGACCATGACGGATTCCACCGCATTCTGATCGACTTTTCAAAGATAAAGGTCAGCAAAGGCGAACTGAAAATGATTAAGAATGCCATGCTCAAAAAACTTCCTGTGCCAGATACATCCCGCTTTAACTGGAAGGACGGTTTTTACAGTCCGGAGCGCATGGAAGAATACAAGGCTTCCAATGAACGCGCCGCCGAAGCCCGTAAAGCCCAGCAGTATGGTCGTGCCGGCGGTAAAAACCGCGCCCCCCAGCGCAGGACTGGTAAACCCCGTCCCACCCGCAAGTCACGCTAGTCTGCCTGTCGGTCGATAGACCGGCCTGTCGGCAGAAGTTGACCTGCATCAGGATGATTTAAAAGACTGTTTCGCCTGCCTCCTGTTCTGCACGGATTCCCGCTGCGGCTTCTGCAAGATTTTCGTAGTCTTCGCTGCATTCTGAGCCTTCGTCTACGGGAACCTGTTCGGCCGGTGAAGAATCTTCTTCATTCTCATTTTTTTTGCGGAATGAGGGCTTAAAATCCACATGTTCTGCAATGACAACAATCTTTGCCATGGATTTTCCGTCTGTGGTCTTCCAGCGGTTCTGTTTGAGTCTTCCCACAACGCGTACGCCGCGCCCCTTAAAGCCACATTTTTCGATAACATTGGCAAGTTTTTCTCCCCATGCCTCTATATCGTAGTAGCTCACTTCATCAACATCCTTGCCTTCCTTGTCCTTGTAGATGCGGTTTACTGCAATGGGCAGGGTACAGAGGCGGGGTCCGCGCGGCGTGTCTTTTGCCACGGGTACACGAACGATGTTGCCTTCCAAAATCACTTGATTCATTCCATTCATATGCTTTTCTCCATCTCGTTCCGGCCAGAACAAAAAAATAAGTGCAAGTCATTTTTGACTTACACTTATATATAGGCTTTAAAAAGCAAAAATGTACAAAAAATTCAGAAAAAAAATGAAAAAAAATCGATTTTTTTACGAAAAATGCTGAAAATCACATGGGAACATTCTTAATCAGCTTGATAAGGTAGAGCTGAATGTACATGTTCAGTGCGTCTGATTCCTTGATTCTCTGCATGCCCGGAGCCTTTACCAGCGTTTCTGCTATGCTTCTGATTCTGTCCACTGTAAGGGAAGTGGTCTTGAATGTGCGCATGCATTTGCGGAGGTAGTCACGTATGAGAGAATTGACGTCTTCAGTCAGGTTCTGGCTTTCTATTTTACCCAGAAGATGGTTCCACTGGCGGCGGTAAGATTCCAGTTCACGGTCAAGGGTGGAAGTCTGGGGAACAAGTTCCTGTTCTGCAAGGCGGGCAGATTCCCTGAGGGCAACTTTTTTGTTGATGCTGGGATTTTTGGCGATTTCCGCTTCCATGCTTTCTTCGCGCCGCTTTTCTGCTTCTGCCTCCCGGTAGAGTTCCGCAGAATTTTTCTGTTTTACGTTTCTCTTGTTCTTGCTGGGGCGGAAGAGAAGTTTTGCAATCCATGAAACGACAGGGAATGTATACCAGAAGGGCAGGATTATGCGGGCATCGGTAAAGAGTTCGCTGCGGTTCATAAGCAGAATGTCGCTGTAGGGAATGAGGACTCCGTTGTAGAAGAAAGGAACGTGGCCCTCGGTGGTTTCTGTAGTTTCTGTATCTACGACAGGAAGGAAACTTGCGTTCAGCAGGGCATGAAGTATGGGCTCCTGTGTTTTGACTTCCTGTTCCAGACGGGCTTCAAAGGCTGCCTGGTCTTTCATTTCCGGCAGGGTGTCGTACTGCATAAGTACCTGGTTCCAGTGCTTTGTGATTGTCTCGCGGACAACCGTTCTCGCATCAGAGGCAAGACGGACTACCAGATTCATTACTTTTTCCTTGAAGATAAAATAACGCTGGTCGCTTCCCTGTGCCTTAAAGATAAGCAGTTCCGGCAGGGCGGTTCCTGAGCTTTCTGTTGATTTTGCGTGCAGAAAGTTTTTTAGTTCTTCTTCACTGTACTGACCGAGCAGCAGTTCGCCTTTCTGGTCCTTGAATTTTGTGATTCCGTCAAGGGTGTAATAGTAAGGCGGCTTCTTTAACTGGTCTTCCAGCTGCTGGAGGGCGGACTGCTTCTGCTGGTTAGCCTGGGCTCTGTTTTTGTAATAATTGGCGGCAATTTCTATGATGTGTACTGCCTGAAGACGGGATACATCCTCAATGGTGTATTCCTTGATTTTTTCATAGTCCTGGCGGATGAAGTAGCAGAGCTGGGTCCACAGGTAAAAGGTGTCGCCTGCATTTTTGAGCATTTCCATGCCCGCTTCCGCTTTGTCTGCAAAATTGTTGAAGAAGTTTTTTGCAGAAACTTCACGTCCCGGATTTGAAATGGTCATTTTTTTGCGGAAGTAGTCATGATGGTCTCCCTTGGAAAGAAGGAGACGGAGTTTTGCAAGGCTTACGGCAACCAGTGTTTCAGCGGGAACCTGTGACGGAAGGATAACGGTGGGCATGTCATTTGCCATGGAAAGACCGTAGAGAATCTTTTCGCCGCTTTCGGGCTTGTCTAAGAGACGGGAAAGAAGGTCTGCGGCATTCTGGCGGACAAGAATATCCGTGGGAATTGTTTTTGGCAGATCAAGTTCAGAAGGATAGGGCTGGGCAGGGTTTGCAAGCAGATCCTTGTAGCGTTCAGTAAAAAGGTCAGTAAAGAAAGGAATGACGATGATGGCCTGCTTGGTGGGTGTCGTATTGACGATAAAAATCTGCCTGAGTTCCTGCAGTTTGTCCAGTTCACGCTGCAGGGGAGGAACCGGGTCTGAAAGGTATTCTATCAAAGCGGGCTGTTCTGAAACATGATGCTCTGCATACTTTTTGAGGTATGAGGAAAAGGATGTATAGTCAATAACCGCATTTCCCTGCTTGCTTGCAAAGAATTTGAGCAGTACGAGAATGTTTGCACTTGTTGCCATAAATCCATTTTACCAAGAAGTAAAAAGACTAACAAGTAGATTATTTCCCTTCTCCACGCTATACTGTAAGCATGAAGCGAATCATCCCCGCGATATTTATTGCAGTTGCCGCTCTGCTGGCCTGTTTTCTTTTGGTGCGCCGTTTTTTTGAGCATAATACCGTAATACAGCGTTCACGCCTTGTAACGCCCCTGGTGGATACGGGAGACGTGTCATCTGCAAAAAATACTTCTGAATATGACGACGACTATGCGGAAACTTCTTTCATTACTCTTGCCCAGGATGAGACTCTTCTTTCTACCGTTACCATGGATATTGACGGTGACGGCTATGATGACCAGATCAATGTAATAAAAACTTCTTCAAGCCAGTTTATCGTGCTGGTGGTCGCCCTTTATGATGCCGCAAGCGCAAAATATGAACGGGTTGCTTCCCTTGCAACTGTCGTGACCCAGGTGCGCACCTTTGCCTGTACTTCCCTTGATGTAATCGGAAATCATCATAATGCTCTGGTCTATCAGGGAATTGCACCCGACGGACATTCTGTTCTGCGTATGTATCTTGGTTCCCGCGACAAGCGCAAGCGTTTTCAGATTGAATGCATCGGTGATTTTGACACTGACGGAACAGTTTTCATTCAGCAGCTTGACCGGGACGAATTCTATGCCCTCTCACAGGCAAAGGGAATAAGTTTTCCTGTCTGGGTTTACAGTTCAGAGACTCAGTCTGGAAGTGCCCGTACCGACCAGTTGCAGACGGAATATAACTGGAACGAAAAAGAAAGAAAATATGTACAGGTTCATCAGTCCAGAGTGCCCGGAAGCAGTATTGCGGCAAAGGAACTGGCCCGCATTCAGGACGGCACGGTGGAAACATTTTCCCGCTTTCTGGACGGCCTGTGGTACAAGACGGAAAATGCCTCAAGGACAATCCGCTATATTTTCTTTGATTCTACCGCCCATGAAATCATCTTTGAAAACGGCGACAGTGAGGAAGTCTATTCCTGGCTCAACAGCAACATGAGACGGGGCGGAATGTATTTTACTGCGGTAAATACCTCCATTGAAAACCTGCAGCGACGGGTAGATATTTCCCTGACAGGCATTGATGAAATCCGCATCCGTCTGCAGGATGACGTCCGCATGATTATCAATGAAAGTACCCAGTGGGACGGCAGTTACAAGAAAATGGCTATTCAGAACACAAGTGCCGCATCAGGTAAAGACACGGATGTTTTTTCTGCGCTGACTTCCGGCCAGTGGAAAACGGGAGACGGCATGGAAGTGGCTTTTGAAGATGATACCTATAGGGTAAAAGGTTCTGGAGTCAGTGACCAGGGACGCTTTATGAAGCTTTCAATTTCCGGGGATGATGTCCTGCAGTTCCGGTCTGATACGGCCCATTCCTACTTCCGGGATACTTATACCTTTGATTTCCAGAAGGTTGAAAAGGAAGTGCAGTCAGGCCGGCGCACAGTAAAAAAGATTGTCGATGATCTGAATACGGTGATTTTTCATCATGTGATTGTTCGCCCGGACGGATATTATGTCACTGAAGAAAAACCGCTGGTGCTGACCAGAATTCCTGAAGAAAACGAAAAAAGTCAATAAAAAAAACGGGAGATTATAGATTATATGATAGCAAACCGAATGAAAAATCTGCATCCTTATGTTCCGGGTGAGCAGCCCAAGGACAGGGATTATATTAAGCTGAATGCAAATGAAAATCCATATCCGCCTTCACCTCTGGTAAGCAAGGCGGTTGTTCGTGCCGCAAAAAAGTCCGCCTCAAAAATGGCACTTTATCCTGACCCCGACTCAAATGAACTGAAAGCGGCAATTGCAGATATGCTGAACAAAACTGGCGGCGTTCTCTGCCGTACGGAATTGAAAGGCGGAAAGAAAAATGGAAGCGGTGCAGAGTGCAGGCCTTCTGACGGCGACCGCATTCCCTTTACCATTACGCCTGACATGATTTACTGCGGTAACGGCAGTGATGAAGTGCTGAGTTTTGTCTTTTATGCTTTCTTTGATTCAGACCGCCCTCTGGTACTTCCGAATTTTACCTACAGTTTTTATCCTGTCTATGCGGGCTTTTACAATGTTCCTATGACTCAGGTGGCGCTCAAGGAAGACTGGACTCTGGACAGGGAAAAAATGCTTTCTGAAGCCAATGCCCGGGATACCAGCATTATTTTTGCAAATCCCAATGCACCTACAGGCATTGCCCTCAGCCGGGATGAAGTCCGCAATATGATTAAGGCCGCTCCCAAAGACAGGGTTTTTGTAGTGGATGAAGCCTATGTGGATTTTGGCGGGGAAAGCTGTCTTCCGCTTCTGGCAGAATTCAGCAATCTGGTCATTGTCCGCACTTTTAGCAAAAGTCTCTGCGGAGCGGGAATGCGCCTGGGCTATGTGGTGGCCTGTCCTGAACTGGTCAACCACATTACTACCGTAAAAAATTCATTGAATCACTTTCCCATTGACTTTTTGAACCAGCAGGCTGGAATTGCGGCCTGTTCTGATGCCGGGTATTATGCTATGGCGGCAAAAAAAGTAGCAGAAGAAAGGGATAGCTTTAGCGAATTTCTGCGGGATAGGGGCTGGTTCGTTATTCCCAGCTCAACCAATTTTATCTTTGTAAAAAAAGACGGAAGGTCTGCAGAGGAAAGTTACCGCAAGATTAAGCAGGCAGGAATTCTTGTCCGCCATTTTTCAACGCCCGGAATTGAAAATTTTCTGCGCATAACCATTGGTACCCGTGAGCAGATGTCTGCCCTCAGGCAGGTAATGGAGCAGTTATAATGTTCGCCGGATTAAGGCAAGCCCGCTAACGCGGAGTTTTTAAAGGAGGCATGATATGAAATTTTTAGTTTTGTCTGATATTCATGGTGACGTGGATGCCCTGGATAAGCTGGATGAAAAGTTTAAGGCAGCGGATGCCGTTCTTTTTGGCGGAGACTTTGCCAAATTTGAGCATACGGAGACAGCTCTTCCCGTTCTGGAAAAACTCTGCTCAAAGCATGAGACAATTTTTTCCGTGCTGGGAAACTGCGACGAGCCTGACTTTATTGAAAAAATTGAAGAAAAAGATATAAGCGTAGAAGGAAGCCTGCTGTATCACGAAGGACTGGCCTTTGCGGGTAGTGGCGGCGGTTCAAAGTTTACCGGTACAACCCCCTATGAGCGCACTGAAGAAGAACTTGTGGCTGACTTTGATGTGGTGGAAAATGCCGCAGAAGGTGCTGACGAACAGGGCCACTGGAATAATCTGATTCTGATTATGCATAATCCGCCCAAGGACACAAAGTGTGACATGATTCCCAACGGCATGCATGTTGGAAGCGAAAAACTTCGTGCCTTTATCGAAAAGACCTGTCCTCTTGCGGTAATTACCGGCCACATCCACGAAAGCGCCGCCATTGATCAGATTGGCGAAACAAGGGTGATAAATCCCGGTTCTCTTGCCGAGGGAAAATACGCATGGCTTGAGGTGGAAAAAAAAGCTGACGGCCTCTGGTCTGTAACCAAGGCAGAACTGTGCAGCCTGTAATAGCAATCACTTTGATAACCTCATACTGACTGAATTGCATGTGTACAAAAAGGGCGTGAGTGGAGCGGGATTGAAAAAGCACTTGCAAGTGGCGGGCGTAAGCCCATTTTATAAAATTCCATACCACTTGCACCGCGCTTTTTCAAGAACGCGCAGCGGAAGCCCTTTTTGTTTCTTGCAATGGAGTGCTATCTTGCGGTACGGCAGAAACGGAATCCCATGTAGTTGTAGAATTCATTGGGGTCGTACTTGTAGCGGTCGCCTGTGTAGGGGAAGGGGGTGTACTCACTCCAGCTTCCGCCACGGCTTACCCGCTGATGTCCGTAGGGGGCACCAATGGCCCGCAGACCCGGTTCAATGTCGATGTAGGTGCCGTACCAGTCCCAGCAGAATTCAAGCACATTGCCGCTCATGTCAAAAAGTCCCATGCCGTTTGCCTTTCCGCTTCCCGGCGCAGGAGGGGCATCATCTTCAAAAGGAGTACCTGCAGTTCCCACAAGATGGGTAGAGGAGGCATTGTTTGCCGTCCAGCTGACTGCTTCTTCGGGGATGGTGGGATCGTTAAATCCGTTTTTATCTACCTGACCGCTTGCACTTCCTCCGCTCTGCCAGCCGCTTTTTGTTTTTCTGGCGGCATATTCCCATTCTGCTTCGGTGGGAAGCCTCCAGCCTCTTGCATTCCAGTTACATTCTGCCAGATCCAGTTTTGCGGTATCTTCTGAATCTTTAAGCACTTCGCCCTTGTAGGTGTAGCAGGGGGTAAATCCGCAGTATTCGCTGTAGGCATTGCACCAGACTACGGCATCATACCATGAAATCATAGTGACCGGCTGGTGGAGTCCTGCTGTGGTGGGCTTTGCTCCGACTTTTCCTTTTGAGCCTTCCTGTCCGGGGCGGGCAAAGTTATATCCTTTTTTTTCTGCATCACTGCGGACAATATACCAGAGGGCATAGGTGGTTTCGTAACGGTTCATCAGAAAGGGAGTTATCCAGCGTTTTGCCGTGTAGGACTGACTTCCGTCCCCAATGACAAATACATCATATTGTGCGCCGTCTGTGGGACCCAGTCTGACTGTGTTGAGGGGATTAAAGGCTTCCTGGGCGGAAAGGGGAAGGGCAGTAATGCATGCAAGGACGGCAAAAGGAAGCAGAATTTTCTTTGAGATTTTGAAGTTTGCTTTCATTTTTTCTTTCTCCATTTGAATCCTTTCTGGTCTTTACGCCGTCGGAAAGGAGAAGTTTCCATCATCACATAGGCAATGACAAAGGCAAGTATACAGAGGAAGGTTATGGATATGACTCCTTCCCAGGTAGTTTCTGTTCCCCAGGGCAGGCGGATGTTCATACCCATAAAACTGGTAATAATCGTTGGAATTGCAAGGGCAATGGAAAAAACGGTCAGCTTCTTCATGACCATGTTCATGTTGTTGCTGATAACGGAAGCAAAGGTATCCATGGTGCCGGCGGTAATGGTGCTGTAGGTGTCTGCCATTTCCATAGCCTGACGGGAGTCTATTTCCACGTCGTCCAGCCATTCACGGTCATCTTCATCCAGAGTGAGGATGCGGGTCTTGCGGATTTTTTCCAGTAACTGTTGATTGCTTCTCAGGGATGTTGCAAATGTAGTCAGTGACTTTTCCATGTTTAAGAGCTGAATGAGTTCGCTGTTTGCGACTGCTTCCTGAAGTTCCTGCTGAATGCTGTTTGTCCTGCGGTTGATTTCCTTCAGGTAGCGGAGAAACATGGTGTCTGCCCGGCTCATCATGCGGATGATAAAGGCCGGAAAGTCGTTGAGGGTCAGGTCTTTAATGCGGTTTGCAGATATGTCTTTTAAAACCTCGCAGTTTGTCCAGCAGATGGTGATGATTTTGTCTGGAACCATGATGATGCCGACAGGAGCCGTAAAATACTGCAGGGGTGCCTTTGGCTGGAATACAGGAAGACGAAGAATGGCAAGCACATAGTCATCTTCTTTTTCAATACGGGCCAGTTCGTCAGGGTCAAGAATATCAAGCATCTGTTCGTGGTCAAGCCCATAGGTTTCTTCCAGCTCACGCATTTCATCAGAAGTGACGTTGCGGGCATCTACCCAGACACGTTTTGTTGAGTCGATTTCTTCCTCTTCTTTTCGGACAAACACGCCGCCGTCCTGCTGCCACAAATAGACCATGGCACCATTTTACCCCTCTTGAGACAGGATATTTTGCACTTGACTGCCGACATTTTGGAAAATTCTGTTTTTTATCATAAAAAATGACCGATTTTGCATTTTGAAGCCTATATATAGGTGTCAGCGGAAAAAAACGCTGAAAGATGAGGTGAAGTATGAAAAAAAGTATGACTTTGACTCTGCTGATTTTCTTTGTTCAGCTGCTTTTGACGGCAGAAGCGGGGCTTTCAGAGACAAAAATTTCAAAAACGGTGGTGTCCTATGATTTTACGGACAGGGATATCGGGGACATTCTCTTTGCGGTTTCCCAGTATGAGGGTTTCCCGGTAACGGCAGATGACACGGTGACTGGCAGGGCGGATTTTCGCTGTACGGGTGAAGATTTTGACGCGGCCTTTGAGTCCTTCTTGAAAAAGAACCGGCTTTATGTGAGCAAGAGCCGAGATGGCTGGACGGTGAGCAGAATGCGCATTCAGCGGCGAAATGATGAGTTTTCCGTGGATGCGGTGGATGTAAAGCCGGAGCGGATTTTTGAGGGCCTGGGCTCAGAATGCGGTATCTGCATCGTGGGAGAAAATCTTCCCCAGACGGCGCTGAGTGTGCATACGGGATTCTGCGGCAGCCATGAACTTATGAAGCGCCTTGTGGGTTTGTGCGCAGGCTTTGAACTTGTGACGGAAAAATCCGGCTATTACCGTATTGTCCGTGGAGGAAGCGGGCAGACTATCGGACTGGCTCAGGCTGCCGGGCGGGCGGAGTTCAGCGGTCATGAAGACGGCACTTTTTCCTGTGACGTGCAGAACGCCCTGCTTGGATTTGCCGTTGAAAAACTCTGCAGATGTGCGGAGAAAAAATTCTGCATTGTATCCGGTGGTGATGGGAAAATTATCCGTGCGGATTTTGAAGGAAAGAATTTTTTTGACACCCTTTCGCTTCTCTGTCAGCAGGGAGGGGCTGAAACGCTGCTGCATGAGGGCGTCTTCTATGTTTTTGCCTCTAAGAATGCCCGGGAAAAGATGGCAGGTCTGGACAAGGAATGGAAATGGCTGACTCTGAAAAACAAAAAGCCCCAGGAATTTGTTCAGCTGACGGCAAAACGTTTTCCCGGCATGGAAGTGATTGCCGTGAATGAACAGGGGGACGTCCTCTACCGGGGGGATGAGCAGGAAAGGGCAGACTTTGCGGCTTTTGCTAAAAATACTGATATTTCTCTTCCCGTTCATCTGGTTCAGCTTAAGTATCTGCGTACCAGTGATTTTATGGCCCACCTTCCTCCCTTTGTGGAAAAAAGCCAGATTAGTGACAGCGGTCACGGAGACAGTTTTTATTTTATGGGACCGGAATCTGTTTATCAGCGTCTGCTTGCGGAATTGACTCTGCTTGATAAGCCGGTGGCAAGAATCTCCTATGACTTACTGATAATGCAGTATCAGAAAACAGAAAGTCAGGACTGGTCGGCTCATCTTTCTGCAAACCGCCTGAAGATGGGGGATATCAATACGGCTTCTGCGGTATTGGGAAGCGTGATGGATTTGAGCCTGGATGTGGTGGGAGTTTTTGGCCTTCATTTTGCGGCGGAACTTCAGGCTCAGATCAATGAGTCCAGGGCTCAGGTCTTTGCTGATACTACATTGAACGGCGTAAGCGGAAGCACGATTTCTTTTCAGAACACGAATACCTACCGCTATCGTGACAACAATCTGGATCCGGAAACAGGAAAGCCGGTCTATTCGGGCGTTACCAAAGAAATTGCATCCGGCCTGAAACTGGAAGTTACGGGAACAGTAACGGGAGACGGCATGATAACAAGCAAAATCACCGCCTCCATGTCACGGCAGGGAAAAGATTTGTCTTCCAGCACAGGAAATCCGCCGCCGACAAGCGAAAAAGTGATTACGACCGAAGTGAGGGCAAGAAGCGGGGAAGCCGTTGTGCTGAGCGGGCTTATTCAGAACGAAGAAAATGAAAGTCAGAGCAGGGTACCCTTCCTTTCTAAGATTCCCTTGCTTGGTCTTTTATTCAAGGCAAAAGCAAAATCTTCAGAAAAAACAGAACTGGTGATTTATCTGGTTCCCAGTGCAGAAACAAAAGCGAAAAAGACTGAAAAAGAAATTGCATCTTACGAAAAAGATGAAATGCTTCGTCTTTACAGGGAGTTTGTCTTATGAGTGAAAAATTTGTTCTTTCTACACCATTTTCCCTCTACAACGAGACAGTGGTACTAAAAAGTGAGGGGGACTCCATTGTATTCGGTCTTCTGGACTCCAGCAATGAATCCCTGAAAGAAAGACTTGCAAAATCCGTTGCAAATTTTTTCAGGGGGAGCGGTAAGCAGGGTTCCTGTGAATTTGTACAGATTTCGCGGGAGGAGTTTGAAAAAGTTGCTTCCCTGCAGTACGGGCTGACGGAAGATGATTCAAATGTACCCGTTTCCCGTGAGAGCGAAAAAGAAAAGAACTATCATGCGGCGGTACTGCTTCTGGATTCCCTGCTTGATGAAGCCTGCAGGTGCGGGGCTACGGATATTCATATAGAAGAAAAAGCGGTGCGTTTCAGGGCTCAGGGCATACTCTATCAGGTTTGTCCCCTTGCGCCGGAACGAAGCCGTGAACTGATACGCCGCATAAAAATGCTTGCCAAACTTGACGTGCTCCACCAGCAGAAAGGACAGGACGGTCAGTTTGTGGCCAAAAGACAGACTGCTCCGGGGAAAAAACTTGCAGAGGAAGGGCAGCTTTTTGTCCGGGTTTCAATTATTCCGGCTTTAAGCGGCGATGGCGAAGGCCTTGCAGAAAGCGTGGTTCTCCGCCTGCTTGATGCGGCCAGGACTCCCCTTGATTTTGCTTCCCTTGGATTTTCAAAGGAACAGTCTGCGATTCTCAATGAATTTGCCCTGCAGAAAAACGGCCTTGTGCTTTTGTGCGGGGCAACCGGTTCGGGGAAGTCTACTACGGCGGCGGCAATGCTCATGGCTGCGGCAAAAGATGCCAGGCGAAAAATCATAACGATTGAAGAGCCGCCTGAATACATACTGCCCGGCGTAACCCAGATAGCAGTGAACGGTCAGTTTGGACTGGATTTTTCTGATGCCCTCCGCCTGATTTTCAGACAGGACCCCGATGTGATTTTTATTGGAGAAATACGAGATGAGGAGACAGCGAGGACGGCCTTGCAGGCGGCGGTAACCGGACATCTTGTTTTTGCCACCATGCATACCGGAGGCTTTTACGAAAGCCTGGTGCGCCTGGGGCAGCTGGGAAGCGATGTTAAAGAAATCGCTACGGTACTGAGGGGAATAATCGTGCAGGAACTGGAAAGTGACGGAAAAAAAGTGCAGCTCCATGCCAGAATCCTGCGGGCTGGAGAAAACATTTCATGGTCTTTGTGCACAGCCTCATCACCGGCTGATGTGCAGAACATTATTCAGGAGGCAGTTTTATGACGGATGAACAGATACGCATTACTTTTACCAGCCGGCTTTCGGAATTGACCGGGCGGGGAATTCCGGTAAGAAAGGCTGTGCGGGATATAGGAAACTCTAAAACAGGGAAAAAAATGCAGACCCTGTGCGGAGAAGTGGGAAAGGGGCTTGAAGAAGGCAGAAGACTGTCTTCGGTGCTTGCAACCTGCCTGACCATTCATTTTCCCCGCTGGTACACGGCTTTTGTGGCTGCCTCGGAATCAAAGGACTGCATGGGAGAAAGTTTTGCCTTTCTGGCTGAAATCATGAAGAGCCGGCAAAAGTCATTTGTTTCTTTTTGTACAGCCCTGATCTATCCGGTCACAGTTGCCTTGATTTGTTTTGCCGCTTCAATATGGGCAGTCTGCATGTATCCTTCCTATTTTGAAAACGACACTATTACCTATACAAACGGCGCAGCGGGCTCTTTCTTTTTGAGCGGACTTTTTATGCTGACTGTCCTTTTCTTTTCTGTAATGGTGCTCAGAATGGTGACTCAGCCCAATCCGTGTCTGGCTCTGATGCATGTGCTGGCCTTTCTGACTGAAAAAGGAACGTCGCTGAGGGAATCTCTGGAATGCGCCATCCCTGTTGTGGAAAAAAATGAAAGGCTTTGTGATGCAGTCTTAGCAATCCGGGATTCTTTACTGCGGGGAGAAGCGATAGAAAGTGCTTTTTCAGGACAGCTGGAAGAGGCTGGCTTTTCTTCTGCGGCAAAACTTATTGCTTCCAATGTTGCCCTTGCCGAATCGGGCGGGGGAGAGAATGTTTTTGCGAGAACGGCTAAAGCCCTTGCCGGAAAAGCGGATGCCTTGCGCACTTCCGTCCTTTCCTGTGAGCAGCCTGTGCTTCTGGCCTGTGCCGCAGTCTATATGCTGATTCTGCTGAAAAATACACTGATGCCCTATCTGACTGGAGGAGGTCTGGGAATATGAAAAAGAGACGCTTTTTGTGTGGCTGGAAGGGGAAAAAACTGTCTGCGGCTGACGTTGCCGCCGGTTTTACCTTTGTGGAAACGCTTGCAGTGCTTGCCGTGACGGCGGTTCTTGCAGGTCAGGTGAGTGTGGCCGCTCATGCCATGCTTCAACGCTCCCGGGTGGCTGGAACCCGGACTCAAATTGAAGGACTGAGGGCGGCCCTGCAGTCTTACTATGTGGACTGCGGTTCCTTTCCCACGGAGGAGCAGGGCCTGCAGGCTTTGTGGAAAAAGCCGACTGCATCCCCGGTGCCGGAAGACTGGAAGGGACCCTACATTGACAAGACTCTCCCAAAAGACGCCTGGGGCGAGGACTACCGCTATGCGCTTTCGGGCAGCCCGGCAATGCCACCTGATAGTCCAGAAGGCCTCCCCTTTGTGATTTATTCGCTGGGAGCAGACAGAAAAGAAGGAGGAAGTGGAAATGACAAAGACATTCTTTCATGGCAGTAGGAAAAAAATCAGGCCTGACCTTGACCGTAAGAGAAAAGACGGAGGTTTTACCTTTTTCAGCGTGCTCTGGCTTTTGTTTGGACTTTCATTTGTATGTGCCTCAGCCCTTTCCGCTGTCAAACTGCGATACGAAGCCCTGCATAAGAAAGCAGGTCAATTTTACACCATGCTGGATCTGGAAAACGAAAAGTGGCAGGAAGAAATAGAACTGCAGGGCTACAGGGAGGCAGAGCATGCGGCTGATTGAATTGACATTTGCTCTTTTTGTGCTTGCAGCCTTTGCGGGAGTTACGGCATCGGCGGTAAGACCTGCCACTCATTTAGTAAAGGAAAGTCAGGAACTGTCCCAGGCCCTTTCCCAGGACAGACTGATTGTAAAAGGATTTCGACGTCTGTGTGCAGGGGCCGTAAGCCGTTCCCAGCTTGATGACTGGTGCTGCCTTTGTAACGGCCTTTACCCGGAAGCAAAAGTTTCTGTGCTCCAGGCCGGCTTTACCAGAGACAGCAGACCTGTTTTTTCCTGCACATGGAAAAGCGGGCAGAAAAAGAGGCAGGTTTTTGCGGCAGGCGGAGAAGGTATTAAAAAAAGTGGAGGAGTTATATGAAAAAGTTACTGGTTGCTAGTGGAGACTACGATTTTTACACGATGAAGCTGCCTCTTTCCCTTATCCGGCGGCGAAAAAGAGCGGTCTTTGTCAGGCGGGAACTGGAAAAAAGACATCCTCAGTTTTCAGAAAAATGCTGCGCAGACACAAGATTTTTATTCCGCCGGGGAAAAATTCTTGCAGAAGTAGCTGTAATGGACACCCTGCGCCTTGCTGAATACCGGAAGAAGTACCCGGGCAGACATCTCTTTCTGGAAGGTAAGCCTGACAGGGCAGTTTTTATCCGCCACAAGGGATGGAAAAAAGGCGGCCTGATGGCGACGACAGCACTTGCGGCTCTTCTCCTGCTGGGCCGCCACTATCTGATTCCCCATGAGGCTGAGACAGAAAAAGTGGAAGTGGCGGAGGCAGTTGCAGACTCAATGCTTTTGCCGCCGGAATCCCTGCTTCTTTCCGTGCTGTCTGCCGTTGGTAAAAAAGGAGGCAGAATTGCTTCGCTTGCCTGGCAGGGCGGAAACTGCACTTTTTCTGTGACCGGCTGCCATCCGGAAGATATCGCCTCCAGGACAGCCTGTTCGGTTTCTTATGCCAATAATGAGCCTCGTTTTGAACTTAAACTGCCTGTTTCCTACACAAGTGCCCTGCTTTCCGGTGGAGATAAAAACTTTCTGCCCCAGCTGCGCAAAGGGCTTCTTCAAAATGGAGTGGTCATTTTGCGGGAAGAAGCGGGAGAAAACGATGTAAGCCTGACCTTATTCTGTTCCCAGCAGAATCTGACTGCCGCCCTCAAAGTCTGTGCGGAGGAGGCTGAAGTCAGCCACTGGCATGAGCGGGCCCTGCGTCTGCAAAGCGGCGAAAACGGATGCGATTTGAAAGTCAGTTTTTCCACTGGCAGCCGCTTCTATGAAAATCAGTCGCCTTTTCAGGTACTGGCTTCCTATGCCTGGCTCTTTAAGCCAAAAGTCCTGAAAGAAAAAATCATTCCGCGAACAGTGGCCGCAGAGTCAATTTCCCCGCGCAGGGACAAAGTCGGCGAAATCAAGCGGATAAACGGTGATGTTTTTGCCTACTACCGCATGCAGGACGGAAGCATCGTCTGCGAGAAAGCACAGTAGGGAGGTTCAGTAAGGTGAAAAGAATTCTAGTATGCATTCCGCTTCTTCTGATGCTGATTTCCTGTGCGTCGTCGAAGTTTTCGGGAAAGGCTGTCTGTACGGGTCGGGTTTGTGGTCCCCATGGCGAGCCGGTAGAAAATTATCAGGTGTCTTTTGGACTTGGCCTCAGCACGGTAACAAAAGCAAACGGCATGTTTTTGATTCCGGAAATGAGCGCGGGAACCTACACCCTGCATGGAAAAGGAGTGGGCTGGACTTCCGTTGAAAAGGAAGTGACCTTTATTGACCGCCGGAGCATTATCTGTGTGCAGGTGGAACCTCTTTCCGCCGTCTATCAGCGGGTCGAATCCCTTTTGCGTTCAGGGCTTTACGATGAGGCAGAAGATATTCTTAAAAAGGAAAAATCCGCAAATTCGGAATCCAAAATGTATCAGTTTTATCAGCGCATTATCGATTACCTTCAGTCACCGTCGGAGAGAAAAATGCGGAAAATCACAGAACAAGTCATGGAGGAAAGAGATTATGAAATGTAAATCACTTATGAGAGGCTGGAAATTCTTCCTGTACCTCTTTATACCCTTTTTCATTCTGATTCTCACATCCTTTCAGAGCTGCTCTACACTGGAAAGCCTGGGCTGTCCCTATCTGATTGACAATCCCCATGTGGAAATCGGCCAGAAATATACATATCACAAATATGCTGGTGCCTATCTGACGGTTTTCAATGATTCCAAAAAGACGATTAAGAAATACACCGTCTCCTTTATGCTTTATGACAGTGACGGCAACATTCCTTTTATTGGAACAAATTGTGTGGTGGCAAACTGTGAAAGTCCTATCCCGCCTTACGAAGAAGAAACATTTATTGTAAACCTCGATTCCTTCATTCCCTCTGTACCTGATGAACCCTATCTGATGGATTACCTCTATCTGCGGGAAATTATCTATACGGACGGTTCTTCATGGAAAGACCCCTTTGGCATGTATGCAGTGAGGGAGGCAATCGAATGAAAAAGACAGTTATGAACTTTAGCCTTTTATTTCTGGCTTCCCTGCTTTTTCTGCTGCCGGCATGTACTATGCAGCTGCAGGCAGGCGATTCTGGAAAGACTGAGACAGAAAAGGCAAAAGATGCCTCTGATGAAAGCGGTGAAAGCGGAAATGCTGATGGGGCAGACAGCAGTGAGACAGATGAGGCAGGCAGCAGTGAGACCGGAAAAACCGGCGAATCTGATGCAAGTGATGCGGAGAATGGAGAGCAGAAAGACCAGCCGCAAAATGATGTTGAAGATGATGAGTCCCTGGTTGTGGATGATGAAATTGACCCCACGCTGATTCCCCCTGAGCCAGAACCAGAACCTGAGCCAGAACCGGAACCTGAACCAGAACCGGAGCCGGATCCAGAGCCCGTGGTGAAAAACTGGACCTTTCTCATATACATGGCGGCAGACAACAATCTGGAAAAATCTGCAATTGCCGATTTCAATGAGCTGGAATCCGTGGACTTACGGGAAAGCAATATCAATCTGCTTGTTCTTTTTGACCGCTGTGCAGGCTATGACGCGACAAACGGAAACTGGACTGACACCAGACTCTTTAATGTGACTTACGATGAAAACGGCACAAATACCATTGTCTCTGAGAGGCTTTTCTGTCCGGAACTGGGATTAACTCCCTTCGAAAACGCTGAACTTGACATGGCGGACACGGCAACGCTTTCGGGATTTCTTTCCTTTTCAGCCCGGGAATACCCTGCAGAACATTATGGTCTTATCATCTGGGGACATGGTACCGGCTGGCGGGGAGAAAGTGACGGGGCAGAAGCAGGCTTTGGCTATTTCAGTGATACTGTGAGCGAAAAATCTGCCGGGGGCTTCCGTGCCTGCGCCATAGACAGCTATGCAGACACCTACATGACTGTCTCCGACCTGCGCCAGGGAATTCTGGAAGGACTGGCCAGAATGCCGGAGCGGGAAAAAGTGGATTTTATCGGTTTTGATACCTGCTTCGGAATCTGCATGGAAAGTGCATACGAACTCCGGGACTGTGCGGAATATCTTGCGGGCACTCCGGCTCTTGTTCCCTCAAACGGATGGCAGTATGCAAATCTCTTTTCCGCTTTTTCCCGGGGAAATCAGACTCTTTCATCTTTGTGTGACTGCGCCCTGGACCAGTACCGGACTCAGTATGCCTCATACGGGCACGCATCTTTTTCCATTGTAGACACTGCTTTTGTTTCAGAGGCAGTCAGCGCCTTCAATGCATTTTCTTCTGCTTCTGCGGCAGGCATAAGGGATATCAGTGCAAAGAACGCATGGCGTGCCCTTATCCAGGAAGAGGCAGAATCTTATCACATGGATTCCTATCCCTGCGATTTTTTTCTGGATGCATACAGTCTGGCCGAAAAGGCTGTGTCTTTTGATCCGGCCCTCTTATCTTCTGCCGTTGCCCTGAAATCTTCCATGCGCAGGGCTATTCCCCGTTCATGGAATGCAAGTGAGACTGCAAGCCTCTGTCCCATGGGAGTTTTTTATGCAGTTTTCCTTTCAGAAAATAATCCCCAGGTGACACATCCTGCTCCCTATGTTAATGGCAGCCGGGAAGCAGGGCAGAGTCAGTTCGTACAGCAGTGTACGGGCTATGTTCCCACATCTTCACGTTCAGGAAGCCTGCTGGACAAATTATTCCGCATGGATTTGTTCTAGTGCGGATAATTCAGGACTTTCAGAAAATTTTAGGAGTATAAAATGAGAGTTAATATACGAAAAAAATGGATTTTTCTTTTGCTGCTGATTTCAATATGCGGCTTTCCTCTCTTTTCATGGGGAGACAGCAGCGACGACGATGACGACAGTTATGACTCAAGTTGGGACTGGAGTGATGATGACGATGACAGCGACTGTTTTGACTGGAGTGATGTCTTTGACGACAGTGACAGCGACGACGGTTTTGACGACAGCTGGAGCGGAGATGATCTGGATAATGGAGACAATTATCAGGGAAATCCTGACGAACATTTTGATTATGAAGATGATTTTGACTTTGGAGACGGAAAAAAGGATGATGACAGCGACAGTCTGGAAAGCCTTATAAGTCATTACGAAGAGGCAAAGGCAGAACTTGCGGCTGTTCTTGAGGGTGAAAAAACGGCAGACCCCATCGAATATGGCCAGTTACAGGAAGCGATGGAAAGTGCAAAAGATGCCCTTGATGCCTACTGTGCCGCCCATGATTATACCTATGCAGAAGATGCTTACAACGGAGCTGTATCGGTCTATAATGCAGACGGCCAGATAGTCAATTTCATCGGCGACCCTGTCATGCTGGCAAGCGGCATTTTCCGTCTGGAAGACAGTGACATCAGCATTCAGGCAGGAAAGACAGTTTTTTCTGTGACCCGCCACTATGAAAGTTTTGATTATGATGAAGAAAAATCAAGTGACGGAGCCTTTGGCAGTCTCTGGACAAGTCTGCTTGATTCCAGAATTATTCTGGGATTTTATGAAGCTTATGCAGTAGAAGCGGAAAAATGGCAGCAGCTTGTGGATTCCGCTCAGACTTTACTGGAAAGTGTCCAGAGCTATGCGGAAGAGGACCCTGAATGTGAAGAATTTGTCCTTCAGGCAGAAGAAATTCTTGCTGAGCGGACTGCAAAAAGGGATGAAATGCAGGCGCTGGCCTCTCTTTCTGCTGCTAGGGCAGAGAAAAATGCCTGCACCGGTTACGGCTATCCCGCCCGCATGGCAGGAAGTCTTGGCCTTAAGAGACTGATTTTCGTTGATGACCATGGAAATCCCCATGTTTTTGAGGAAAGTGACGGACTCTACAAAAGTGATAGTTCTGGTGACAGACTGACTCTTTCCTATAACGCTGATGAAGATTCTTATCATCTGCTCTATAAGACTGGAGAAGAAAGAGTCTATGATGGAAAGGGGCTGTTGCAGACAATTTCTTTTCCTGACGGTGGACTGATTGCCTTTTCCTACAATGAAAATCACCGGATTGCACAAGTCTGCGTAAACGGAATGCGCAGTCTGTCCTTCAGCTGGGACGGGCTCCATGTAAAATCAGTTTCAGAGGGCATGAAGACAATTTCCTACGGCTACGAGGGAATGCGCCTCTTGAGCGTACAGGATGAAGAGGGAGATGTAAAATCCTATGCCTATGATGAAAATAACCGTCTGACCCGGCAGATAAAATGTGACGGCTCCTATATCGGCATTGGCTATGCGACTGGGCCAGACGGAAAGACCCGCACTGCCTGTACCATAAATGAAAATGGTGCAAAAGAAGAATTCATCTATGACCCTGCCAGCCGCCGCACAACCTACATCGACCACGATGGAGTTCAGAGCCTGTATGAATATGACAGCCAGAATCGAACTGTCCGCGAAAGCTATGCAGACGGCAAAATTGTTTCCTCTGCTTATGACGGCGAAGGAAGGCTTGCATGGCGTGAGGTAAACGGAAACCGGGAGTCATATTCCTACGACGCGGACGGACATTTGCTTTCCGTTCACTTCAGCGACGGTTCATCTATCCGTCAGACTTACAGCGGTGACAAACTGATTTCATATAGTGACCGTGACGGCGTAACGACTTCCTTTGAATACGACTCACGCGGAAATAACACGGCAGTCTGGCGGGGCGGAAGCAAAGTCTGGAGCTATAAGTACAATGCCCTGAATCTCATAACCGAAGCAGGCGACTCTTACGGAAACCGCATTGAATTTTCTTATGACGGAAGGGGCAATCTTGCTCAGAAAAAAATCTTTACCCCTGCATCATCTGCTGCCCTGTCTAGCGAAAACTGGCTCTACGACACAAGAAACAGGCTTATACAACATACGTTCCCCTCTGGAATTGTACAGACCTTCCGCTACGAAAACCATGCCGTCTTCTGCAGCCAGTCCAATGGCTTTGAGACGGAAATGCGGTATTCTAATAGAAAAGACCTTGTCTATGTAGGCCAGAAGGACACTGTAACCGGCGAAGAAAGAATATACCGCTACGAATACGATAAGTGCCACAGAATTATCCGCACATTTCTTTCCGGTACTGACGGCAGGGGAAGAAAACAGCCTGAAGTTCTCGTTCAGTCAAAATCCTATACAGGAGAAGGCCGCCTTTTGCAGAATATCGTCTGGGACAATCCGGAAAACGGCAATCCGGGAAGTGGCAATCCGGGAGACGGCTGGGCAGTTCAGTCTGAATACAGCGGCGCAGGTACAGTCGTCCGCATGAAATATGGCATGGTCGGAAGCCGTGGCGATTTTACAACTTTCTCACATGCCCTGAACTATCAGACCCGCTACACGGCAGATGGGCTTGAAATGACAGAAAGCAATGATGACGGCAGAAGTATTTTGCGCCGCTACGATTTCTGGGACCGCCTGCTGGAAGTCCGTAGTGGAAATATGCTCCGCCAGCAGCGAGGCTATTCACCGGCCGGCCGATTGCTGGAAACTCTGACCCCCTATGGCGGGAAAATGGCCTTTGAGTATGACAGAAACAGCGGTCATTTTGCTTCTTCCCGCGAAATTGACGGAAGTCTTGGCCGGGAAGAGACCTTCTGCTATCCCGACGGAAAAAAATCGCTCTCAATTTCAGCTCTGGGGGCAAAGACCTATTACGAATACGATGTGCACGGAAACCTGACCAGACTTCTTTCAGAAGGAAAAATTGAAACATGGACTTACGACGCTGCCAGCCGCCTGAAGAATCACAGCATTTTTGCCCCGGACGGAAGGCTTGTTGCGGAAGAAGCCCTTGCTTACAGTGCAGACGACAGAAGCCTTATCTATACGAAGGGTGGCCGCTGTAAAAAAATTTTCCGCATGAATGCATTCGGCCAGGTCATTTCCATTCAGGATGCAGACGGAAATACGGAACATTTTGTCTATGATGTGCGGGGGCGTTGCGTGGAAGCCTATGATGTCTATGGAAAAAAGACAGTTTTCACATACAACGGCAAAAATCAGCTCATTCAGACAGTGTCATGTATGGGAGTAGTGACGACCCGGGAATATGATTTTGACGGCAACTGTATTAAAATCTCCGATTCTTCAGGCAGCATTTACGAAGCCGCTTTTGACAGAAGCGGTCGCCTTGTGAGCAAAAGAGAAAATCCTTCCCCCGTGACAGAAAGGTATGTGTATGACGAAAAAGACAGAATTGTCAAAATCCTCAGGGGCGACAAAAAGGTCTTTTCCACAGAATACGCAGAAGATGACAGATCTTTTACCCGCATTGATGCAAAAGGCGGTCGTCAGATCTACCAGACAGATACTTTCGGCCGTATTCTCAGCGAAAAGAATCGTCTTGGCGCGGAGCAAACCTTTCACTACCGTGCGGATGCTTCGCTTTCCCTCAGCAGGGATTTTGGAGGAGGGGAGAGTGCCTTCTCTTATGTCAGGACAGAGAATAAAACTACTGCAAGGCATTCAGACGGCAGTTATACCGAAGAAATCAGGGACGCGGCAGGCAATATCATTTATGCACGGAATGAATCTTCTCACCTGCATTTTACCTACGATACTGCGGGGCTCATGCTCAGTCAGGAAGATTTAATCAGCGGTGAAATCGTGACTTTTACATACGATGAATGTGGAAGACGAACACGACTGCAAAGTCCAAAACAGGATGTGACCTGGCATTACGGAAAGCGTGGCGAAGTGACGGAAGTCTCTGACCGGATCAGCGGACTCGGAATGAAGTTTGTATATGATGACATGGGAAATGAAATCCTCAGGCTGCATTCTACGGGAGAAAGCCTGCAGTCCTTCTACGATGAAAGTGGTCGTCTGCTTTTGTCCGCCGCATTTTCTGCCCTCTCTAACCTGATTTCAGCGGAAGGTGCAGTCTACGGCTCACATGGAGAGAAATTGCTTTCCCTCAACAGTGATTTGACCCTTACCCGTTATCGTTACGATGAGGATGGACGGCTTTGCAGTGTGCAGTATCCCTGGTCGGAAGAACTTGCCGGCTATCTGAAAGAACTTTGTGATGAGTGCGGAGCAGCCGTCAGCAGGAGCAGCGATACAGCCTCTGCAATTATTTCTCTTTCTCCGGAAGAATACAGGGCTGTGAAAAATCTGTGTTCACAACTTGGCGCCGGCTTCTATCAGCCCAGAATAAATGAAGCCATGCTGGAAGAAAAATTTTTCTATGACGCAAACGGAAATCTTTCCCGCCGGGAAACACCCTTTGGCACGATAGTCTATGAATATGATGCGGAAGACAGACTTCTTTCCTGGGGAAATGCAGGCTCTGCCCTTTATGATGCCAATGGAAACCTGATTTACAAAAAAAATCTTTTCAAATGTGAAAACTACACATATTCTAAAAATAACAGAATGAAAAGTGTTGCAGTTCAAGACCTGACATCATCAGAAAGTCAGACAGTCACTTGCCGCTATGATGCCTTAGGACGTCGAACAGAAATTTCTTCATCTCTTTCCGGCAGACTTACTACAACGTATGACGGCCTGTCATTCCGCGATTTGTATGCAGTCAGAGGCGAGCTTCCGCAAGACGAAGAAAATGAAATAAAGGGAATGCGCTATCAGTTTATTGATGACGAATCTGCCGGCGGACGCACAAGAAGTCCATCTCTTCCCTCAGGTGACAGCAGAAGTTATTCCGCTTCCAGAGCATTTTCTCCCCGTCCGTCATACACAGGCTACACACTGCTCTACGGAAACACGTCTACCCCCGTCGCTCTGTCCATGCTCGGCACAGACTCTGCCGAACGATATTCTCTTTTTTCAGATGCAGCCGGCAGCGTAAAAGCCTGTGGCAAAAACGATGGCAGTCAGAACATTTTCTCCTACGATGCGTTCGGCGCACCTCTTTCTGCCTCCGGAACAACTGCCGCCGCACGCATCTATGGTTTTGCCGGCAAAAAATCCCTTGATATCACATCGCTCTATGATTTCGGCTACCGTGATTACAGTCCTTCTGCCACCCGCTTCACCACTTCCGACCCCGCCCGCGATGGCCTCAACTGGTACACCTACTGCGGCGGCGACCCCGTGAACTGGGTAGACAGACTGGGACTGGAAATGGAACTGGTTGTCGATAAAGGTTCTCATAGCAATCATTCCGGCCGGTATGGTGATAAAGAAGACACTCGTGATATTTGTGTTATGGGTGTTTATCAGGATGGCGTCTTAATTATGGAAGTTGAAGTTACTGTTGCTGTTGTTTCTCATAACAGTAGTTTGTCTTATGATGCCTCTCGTACTCAAGTGTCAGGTTCTGGTCTTACCCATCCAACACAGTTTCCAGATGGAACATACAATGTAACAGCAGTAACCTCAAATAGGAGTGGAAACAATAATTTTGAAGGCGCATGGTTAAGGACTGATGCAACTCAATATTTGGATGATATTAAAAATGGTGGAAAAGTTCAGGATGGAGGATATTGCGTACATTATACTGCATATTCAATGACAAATGGCTGTGTTGGTGTACAATCAAAAGAACAGATGGATGCATTAGTATGGGCAGTAATTCAAAATGAAAAGAATGATCCTCATTCTACTAGAATTACCGTTATGGATAGTAGTAAAATGGCAACTGTAACAATGGGTAATAAAAATAATTGAGACTTGCGATATAATTATTCTACTTGTATCTACGTGAAAACAAACGGAGAAAATATGAATTGTAAAGTTTTGTTTATCATTACGCTTGCTTTTCTGTTACTTTCAGGAATCGGCTGTTCTGGTAAAAAAGAAGCAAAACCAGGAAAAAATGATTCTACAGTGACTGAAACGGGCAAAGTGGAGTCGCCCCAGGAACGGTTTCTAGTTTCTGTAAATGAGGATTATACTAGCTTGCGGCTTTATCCGTCTGATAAAGAAATCGGGCGCTTTGGTGTGATGAAAAAAGGAAATCTGGAAGCGCATACGAGATTTTATGCCAATGGAAATCTTATCGGTCTCTTTCCAGACGAAAAAAACGAAACTGATGACTGGCTCTTGTTTTTCGCAGATAAGGAGGCTGGATACAAAGTGCTTGAAAGGGGAGTAGAACGGTATTACACTTTTCTTGGAAAACCAAGAAATTGTGAAAATGTTTACATTCTTTATATGGCACCTGGCAGTAACTGGCTGGCATGCGTAGACAATGAAGGTCAGATGGGGCTTAAGATATTTTTTACTCCCTCGTTTGTAGCTGACATAGTAAATGTAAAATATGACACAAATGGTCTTCCAGTAACTATTGTTTTAGACAGTATTGATATGTATGCAGAGTATTCTGTAAATTTGCAAACTCAGGAAATACTGCAAACATTTTCAAAAAATTATGATCATACGGGGTATAAGCCATAAAATTCTCCAGCCCCCCAGAGCCTGCATGCCATCCCCTGTTTCTCCCGGCATGCTCTCCGAGGGGGCGTGATAACGCATTGCAATTTCCACCGGATAGGAGTACAATAAATTCATTATGAGTTTACCGCGCTTATCAGGAATCTTATTGCATCCTACATCCCTGCCGTCAAGTTATGGCATCGGGACTATGGGAAAAAGTGC